>Ga0208648_1000784_pt1 | contig 29468 bp, 24 predicted proteins | sample AntAceMetag02UKL_FD_184772 | JGI IMG/M metagenome (GOLD analysis project Ga0208648, IMG submission 184772) | Saline lake microbial communities from Ace Lake, Antarctica - Antarctic Ace Lake Metagenome 02UKL (SPAdes) (version 2) | ecosystem: Environmental > Aquatic > Non-marine Saline and...
CATTCAGGCAATAATGATACAAACTTTTTAGGAGACCCGAATTATTAAGGAAAAAAAATGACTGAAATTTAAAATGACTAAAATACTTAAAATTAAATAGAAATTAGGAATACTGAAAAATGACAACTAAATAATGGAATTTGAAACGAAAAACACTAGCCCTGAGCGAAGTCGAAGGGACAAACAATTAACAATTTAAACTTTGATAATGATGAGAATATTTACTTTAATTTTTATTTTGGCTGTAATCACAGTTGCATGTGGGTCTAATGAACCCGAAGGATTTGTTGTGAAAGGTAAAATGGAAAATCTTTCCGAAGGGCAAATTATTACATTAAATCTTTTAACTGAAAAAAGTATTGAGCTTTTCGACTCTGTAATTGTTAATGAAGACGGAGAATTTCAATTTAACGGAAATGTAAGCACCAAAGAGTTTTTTATGTTAAAAGTAAATGCAAATAATTATGTTTATCTGATTATTGACAGCCTAGATAATATCACAGTTAATGGAAATGCAACAGACCTATTGAAAACATATAGTGTTGATGGCTCTGATGATTCAAAATTATTAAAAGAACTTAATCTGCATAATTACAATAGCAGATTTAGAGTAGATTCTTTAAGAAAGATATTTAATTCTAAAAAAGATGTTGTTAGCAATGTAGATTCATTAAAACATGTTGTTGATTCACTGTTTCAAAAGGTTCATAATAATGAACGCAATTATTTAATTTCATTTATTGATAAAAACAAAACATCTCTGGCTGCTTTTATGGCTTTATATCAGCAAATAGTACCTAGAACCCCTATAATTGACCCACGATTACCCAAAGACCTTGATATTTTCAAAAAAGTTGATAATTCATTAATGGAAACTTATCCAAACTCGCAACATGCAAAAGCACTGCATGCTCAGGTATTGGAAGTTAAAAAAATGCATGATATGCAAAATATGGGTTCCGATCATTTAAATATAGGAGCAGAAGCTTTAGAAATTGCAGAAGTTTCGCCTCAGGGCGATACCATTTTGCTTTCCTCATTAAGAGGTCAGTATGTATTGTTAGATTTTTGGGCTTCGTGGTGTGGTCCTTGTCGTATTGAAAATCCGACTCTTGTAAAAAATTACGAAAAATATCACAATAAAGGATTTGAAATATATCAGGTATCTTTAGATAAAGACAGAAATAAATGGCTTGAGGCAATTAAGAAAGACGGATTAAAATGGAAACATGTTAGCGATCTAAAATTCTGGCAATCGTATCCTGCACAGCTATATAAAGTGCAAGGAATTCCTGCCAGTTTTCTTATAGGCCCCGAAGGAAAAATTATAGCAAAAGATTTAAGAGGCGCTGCCCTTGGTGCAAAACTTGCCGAAATTTTTAAAGATAAATAGAATTTAAAATGCCTAAAGTTATTTAACTTCTAACTTTTCTTTTACACTTTCGTGATATAGCAAAACTGTTTCATGCAATTGTTACTAACAGAAAATAAATCCACGCTTACTTAAAATAAGTTGACGCTTGCTAAGAATAAATCCACGCTTACTGAATATAAATCCACCTTGCCTGAAAATAAATTCACCTTGTCTGAAAATAATTTCACATTTCTTGAAAATAATCTCACCTTAACTGAAAATAAACTCACGCCTCCTTTAAATAAATCCACATTTACTGAAAATAATATGACATTTCCTGAAAATAAATTCACATTTCCTGAAAATAATATGACATTTCCTGAAAATAAATCCACATTTCCTGAAAATAAATCCACATTTCCTGAAAATAATATGACATTTTCTGAAAATAATATCACATTTCTTGAAAATAAAATGACATTTTCTGAAAATAATTTCACGCTTCCTGAAAATAAATTGACGTTTACTGAAAACAAATTCACGCCTATGATTTAATAAATGTCGCAAAAACGCAAATTCATAACATCAGTCTGTTTGTCAGGCAGTAATCCTCTTTATATTTGCAAATAATAGTTATATAAACAGCCAATTTCAGGCAGAAATACCTAAAAAAACAAGTAATAATACTCAGCAAAAAACGGGTAGAAATACTCTTGTTTGGTCTTTTTACTTGTTATTATTTTATTGGTCTATTAAAAATACAAATTATTAATCTTAAAAACTTAAAAATTATGAATTCAAATCAAGAAGCATTGTTATCAAACTCAGGTAAAATTACCGATTTGTTCGATGACAATAAACCAATTTGGGAAGCAAACAAAGTTATTAGTGCAACAAATTTAAAAGTTCACACTAATCACAAAGACATAGGCAAAACATGGGATTTGCAAAAAATACCTATTTCGGGATACGCAAAAGATAAAAATAAATTTCGCAAATTAGCAAACACAACTACCGATGTTCTGTTTGGCATTTTCAAGGCTTTAGCAGCAAATACAGGCGACGAAACAATTTATGAGAAATACAATAAGTCCTTATCGGAAATTAAAAAAATAAAAGATAACGAAATGGAATTTGTTATTAAAGAAGCACAAAAATTTGCCACCGATAACAAAGATGCTCTAAAAGATTACGGACTTACCGATGCACTTATGGAAAAATACGGCAAAGAAGCCGATGGTTATATAACCTACCTTAACAAACCTGCCGAAGCAAAAGCAATACGTGCAGCAGCAACCCAAAAACTTGTAATACTTTTTAAAAACTTAAGAACTATTTACGAAAAAGAACTAGACAACGAAATGATGCAATACAAATTTACAGAGCCTGTTTTTTACAAACAGTATGTAAAAGCACGTAATATTTTCGATAACCCAACACATAAAAATTCACTATACGGAAAAGTTACCGACGAAGAAACAAAAAAACCTATTGTTGATGTTACAGTTACTGCCAAATTTAAAGCAGATGCCGATATTGCCAATTCTGTAAGAATGACTACCGAAAAAGGCAACTATATATTCAAAAAATTAGAACCCGGCATTTACGATATTGTTTTCGAAAAATACAACTACGATACACTAACAATAGATATTGAAATATTTAAAAACAAAGGCTATCGCAGAGATGTGAAACTACGCAAAACTGAGTAAAAGAAAAGTAAGTAAAAAGCCAAAAGTCAAAAATGAAAGTGAGCCTAGCTCACTTTTTTTGTTTATGATTCTTTAGCTCCAATATACGTGCATAAACGCTTATACTATATTATAATGTCAAAGCAATAAGATTTAGGGCAATATATTTGCAAATGTCAGGATACCTACCTATTTTTGGTAGATAAACAGCACTATTGTAGATATGATTAAATTAATTACACATAATGAGGAAAAGCGTATAGCATTAGATTTTGGTTTTGATAATAAGGCAATTGAGGCTATTAAAAGTATAGCGGGCAGAAAATGGAGTAAAACAAAAAAATGCTGGCATATATCAGATAATATAGATAGCAGGGAAAGTTTGAAGAAATCATTTCCTAAAGAATATCTTGAGTTTTTAAAAATAGAGCAAGAAAAAGAAAAAAAGGATGAGGTATTAATATCATTATCGAAAGACAGAATAGTATTGATACTCAGAAAGGATGAAGAGGATATTAAGTTTATTAAATCGCTGAGATATAATAATTATGAAGCTGAACTAAACAGGTGGCTTATTACCAATACTAAAGACAATATGGAAAAAATTAATCTGTATTTTACTAACAGATTAAAAACTATTGATAATGATATGTTGCCTACACGAAAGGCGGCAAGCGGTATCAGAAAAAATGAGTTGCATATTGTAGAGCATATAAAAGGTAGAATTAAACTAATATTTAAATATAACAAGAGTCTGGTACAGCTTGTAAAAGGATTTCCGTACAGAACCTGGGACAATGTGAATGGCTGGTGGACAACTGTTAATACTGCCGAGGTAATAGAAAAACTAGAGCAGTATTGTTTGAGCAATGATATTAGGATTAAATATTTTGATCAGACCAAATCGGTAATAAAAGGGAGACAAATAAAAGAGCAGATACCAAACTATAGAGAATGCCCACAAGAGTTTATTGATAAAATGCTGATGTTGAGATATAGCAAGCATACTATAAAAACCTATTCGAGCAATTTTGAGGAGTTTATTAATTATTACAATACAAAAAAGTTAGGAGATATTACAGAGCCCGAGATTATAGAATTTACCAGATATTTGGTTGTAGAAAGAGGTGTTTCGGAGTCGTACCAAAATCAATCAATTAATGCTATAAAGTTTTATTATGAGAAAGTATTGGGCGAAAGCCGTAAGTTTTATCATTTAGACAGACCAAAAAGAGAAAAGGTATTGCCTGTGGTACTTACCAAGGACGAGGTTTTAAAAATGATAAAATCGACAACAAATATTAAGCATAAATGTATGATAATACTGGTTTATTCTGCCGGACTAAGAGTTAGTGAATTAATAAATCTGCGAGTGGTTGATATTGATTCTAAAAGAAAGCTAATAATAATTAGAGGAGGCAAGGGGAAAAAAGACAGAAATACTTTGTTATCAGAAAAAACATTATTATTTTTACGTGAGTATTATAAATTATATAAGCCTAAAAATTATTTATTTGCCGGTGCTTATAATGGGGTTTATAGTGCTAGTAGCGTATTGAAAGTTGTAAAAAATGCTGCAAAAAAAGCCGGTATTAATAAGCCGGTTACAACACATACATTGCGTCATAGTTTTGCAACACATTTGCTAGAACAGGGTACAAATTTGAGGTATATACAAAGCATATTAGGACATGAATCGAGCAAGACAACAGAGATTTATACACATATTACCAGTATTGGTTTTAGCGAGATTAATAATCCGATGGATAATATGGAATTTTAACTTAAATATATAATGGATATAAACGGAACTTCCGTTTATACTAATGTTATGCAACAATTAACAACAGAGACATACGAAACTAAAAAGAATGAATTATGGAAATATTAGGAATGACAATAAATGAGATTTTAATTGTATCTGCAATAATTTTGATACTTGTAGATATATTTTTTGCATCTGACTTCCCTACACATTTAGCATATATTATTTTGACTTTTACATTTGCAAAAGAAATTGATATGCCAATTTTGTATCAAATTCTTTTTGGAATATTAATTTGGGTAGCACTTGTTGTTTTTCATTATACAATTTGGAGAAAAGTCATAGAAAAAATAAATGATAAATTAATTGCACCAACAATTCATAGAGGAGGTTTTGACGGTTTTGTAGGAAAAGAGGGTGTTGTTAAAGAAATAGATGGGAAACAATTAATTTCAATAAATGATGAATTACATCAATTTGAAACAGAAAAAGAAATAATTATAGGAGAAAAATACAAAATAATAAATACTAATTCAAATAAATTAATAATTTAAAATTTAAGTATTATGAGTTTAATTTACACAATTCCGCAAAACCACGTTGTTTTAATTAATCGATTTGGGAAATTTTCAAGAATGCAAAGAGAAGGCTTGCGTTTTAAATTACCATTTATTGAAAGTGTTCATCAACTATCAGAATGGAATGGCGTTGCTAACAAAAGAAATTTTCTTGTTGAAATGTCAGAACAACAAACTGACACACCTAAAAGACAGTGTCAAACACGTGATAATGTAACTGTCGTAGCAAATGCTTCAATTTATTGGAGAATAACCGATCCTATAAAAGCGGTATATGATGTAGATATATTACCAAAATCAATAGCAGATATTGGATTAAACGCTTTAAGAGCTAAAATTGGAACAATGTCTCTTGATAAAGTAATTTCGGAGCGACAGAGTATCAATGATAGCATTGCATCTCAACTATCAGAAACCTCATCAAAATGGGGAGTAGTGTTTACGAGAGTAGAAATTCAAGAATTAACCTATTCAGATGAAACAGCAGAAGCGATGATGCAAGAAATGGCTGCTGAAAGAAAAAAAAGAGCAGCAGTTGCGGAAGCTGAAGGGGCTGCAATCGCAGAAGTTACAAAAGCGGAGGCTGAGGCAAAAGCAACACTGATAAAAGCACAAGCACAAGCAGATGCTATTAAATTAATTGCGTCAGCCGAAAGTGAATATATATCAAAATTAAAAGAGAATACAAATGTAGAAATTGCGGGACAAATTATTATGTCACAAAAATATATTGATGGTATGAAAACAATAACAAGTAATCCAAGTGACAAAGTTTTCTTACCAAATAATTTTCAAGGAATGTTTGAAATATCAACGAATAAAAAGTAGGAAAATCGTTGCATAACAAAATGTATAGTTTATAGCGGTTTATTGGCAAATTTTGGCGGTGTAGCTCTTTTAGGGCTCCGCCAAATCTGCCGATTTGACTATTTTAAAGGTGGCAAATTTGGCTCATTGGGTAATTTGGACTTTATCGCTTTGAATTCCGCTACGAAACCATACATCAGTCGTTGGCGTTCATACCAAGAGACAGAACTAAATTTGAGAATTACAGATTATAATTAACGAAAATTGTATCTTTGCAAAAAGGTAAATATCTTATAATGAAAAAGAGCGAAAATAAAGTAAGTGAAGGAATAAAAAGAGTTGTTTCTGAATTGATGGACAGAGTTATGAATAAGGTTTTGGTAACAGACCCTTTTATAAAAGAAAAACACCATTCAAGCAAACCACTTTATGCTGCCCTTGTTCCTGATGAAATCTTTAAAGGTTCGCATTTTGAAAGACGATTTGTAACACCTTTTGGTGGTGTTTGGGAAAAACTTGCTCACGTAGTTGCAAATGAATATCACGGAGACTGTACAAAAGGACACCTTATTAATGGAGAAGTTAATAGCGGAAGATTAAAAAGAATTCAAGAGGTACTTAATAGACTTGAACACAAGAAAAAAGGAGTAGAAAAAGTTAAACCTAATTGGGAAGATGAACTAAAATACATTTTAAAAGGTAAAGGAAAATCTATTCCCACAACTGTTGTTTGTGATATTTTTATTGACAGTAAAAAAACGGGAAAGAAATATGCTTTTGAAATAAAAGCACCACTTCCAAATAGTGACCAAACCAAAGTCAGTAAAGAGAAAATGTTTAAACTTATGGCTATGGAGCCACAAAAAGTTGATTTCTCATATTTTGCATTAGCATATAATCCTTACGGTAAAAAAGAAGATTACAATTGGAGTTTTCCTTTGAGATGGTTTAATATGCAAAATGATGCATCTGTTTTAATTGGCAATGAGTTTTGGGAACTAATTGGTGGAAAAGGAACTTATAAAAATTTCGTTACAGAAATCAACAAGTTAGGTTTACAATACAGAGAACGAATTTATAAAGAGTTTTTAGGCATAGAACCACCTGAGAATTATAAAGACACCAAACTACAATAAAAGTAAAGGATATGAAAAATAAATTTACTTTTATCGACCTATTTTCAGGTATTGGAGGTTTTAAAATGGCTTTATCCAATAATGGTGGAAAATGTATAAACTTTAGTGAAATAAATAAAGATGCTGTTAATGCCTATTGCGAAAATCATAATGAAAATTTTGAAAGTAATTTAGGAGATATTACAAAAATCAAAGAATTACCAAAACACGACATTTTAACGGCAGGTGTTCCTTGTCAAAGTTGGTCAATTGCAGGAAAAAATTTAGGCTTTGATGATGATAGAGGTCAATTATGGAATGACACTATCTATTTACTAAAACAATCTCAACCCAAAGCGTTTATTTTTGAGAATGTCAAGGGTTTAGTTGACCCAAGGAATAGAGAATCGTTTTTGTATATTTTAGATAGGATTAAACAAGCAGGATATTTTGCGAAATATTATGTTATTAATTCATTTGATTATGGCGTTCCTCAAAACCGTATTCGTGTTTATATTGTTGGGTTCAAAGAAAAAAAACATTTAGACAATTTTAATTTACCAAAGCCATTTGAAAACGGAATAAAACTTGCAGATATTTTAGGTGTTAAGTTGCCTAAAACAAAAGAAAAATCAATAATTCAAAAGGATTTATTTGGTAATCCAATTTTGGCTAAACAAATGAGCCTTTCAAGTAAAAATGGTTTTAATGATTACTTTTTATTTAATGATTTAAGAAATGGACATAGCACAATTCATTCTTGGGATATTTTAGAAACAACAGAAAGACAAAAAGACATTTGCTTACTTCTTCTAAAAAATAGACGAAAAAGTCAGTTTGGAAAGTTAGATGGCAATCCTCTTTCCTTAAAGCATTTTAAAACTTTAGATGCTTCAATAACTAAAAAGGAATTATCAAAATTAGTTAAATTGGATATTTTAAAAGAAGAAGAATATCAATTCAAAATAAATAACTTTAAAGAATCAGAACTAACTGACAATGAATTAGAGATAATCTTAAAACAATCTAATGCCAATTTATTTATAGATGATTTAAAAACACATCGGCCTTTAAAAATCAAAAAAATATCTATAAAAGACACTTTAGAAACTCTAAAAGATAAAAACATCATTGAATGTTCTGAAATCAGATTCGATTTTAAAAACACTAAAATCAGTAGTGGATTATATGGTATAAATAGAGTTTTTCTACCAACATCAGACGTGTTTCCTACATTGGTAGCAAGTGATACTAACGATTATGTTACATTAATAAATCTGAAAAAGAAAAATCATAATGAGTACAGAAATGATTTTTTAGATAAAGTCTATTTCTCTGAAAATTATAGAAAAATAACTAAAGAAGAGGCTTGTGTTATTCAAGGTTTTCCAAAAGACTTCAAATTACCTGAATCAAGAGCAAGGTGGATGAAATTAATTGGAAATAGTGTATCTGTTTCTGTAATTGATATGCTTGCAAAAACAATAATTGAAACAGGAGTGTTTGAAAGTGAAGAAAAGACACTTAAAATAGAAAGAGTAGCGGAAAATATAAAGTACGAAACGCCAACACGCAATATAAAAAATTGGGCAGATAGTGCTAAATATGAGCAGTTTAACATTAAATAAACGGTGTAGCAAATTGAAAGTTTGGTGTTTCAAAATGCCCAACATTTTCATATTGCCACCGTTAGGGCGCATAAAAAAACACAGTATGAGTGATAAATACAAATACGAAGAAAAATCGATTGATAAATTGAAAGCCAATTTTTCTCAACGGAAAAGTGCTGGTTTGAATTCATTTGATAATTTTGAAGAATTTTTAGATTGGTATAATCAACAGGAAAAAATATGCTCCTATTGTGGAATTAAAGAATCAACAGTACAGGAGATTGTTATGACTGGGATTTTAAAATCTGCAAGATTTCCAAAAAATGGAATAATTGGACAAGGACAAAGTCGAGGCGTATGGTTGGAAGTTGATAGAATAGAACCAAAAGAAAACTATTCAAGAAAGAATTGTGTTCTTGCTTGCTATTTCTGTAATAACGATAAAAGTGATATATTTCACGGCAATGATTACAATTTATTTAAATCAGATAGAGCTGGATATTTAAGTAATTTGTTAAAAACAAAGAAATGATTAGCGATTGGTTAACAAATAGAATATACTTATCTGGTAAATTAACTATTGATTTTCCAAAGACATCGAAAGATATAGGAATCAAACTTAAATCTTTTGGATATGAGCCTGAATTTTTATTAAACACGAATGACATTTGGGCAAGAGATTATATGCCTATTCAGATTTCAGAAAATAAATTCATAGAATACCGTTTTGACCCTGATTATTTGCAGGGAAAACGAAAAGGTTATCGTAATTCTAAAACATATCCAGACATAGTTTGTGATTCTATTGGATTAAAAACAGAAAAGTCGAATATCATTCTTGACGGTGGCAATGTTGTAAAATCCTCTAATTGTATAATACTAACAGATAAGGTTGTTAAAGAAAATCAATTTCATTATTCTGAAAAAGAATTGCTTAATACGCTTCATGATACTTTTCAAGTGGAAAAGATTGTTTTAATTCCTTGGGATAAATCGGAAGAATATGGACATTCGGACGGAATGGTTCGTTTCATTGACAGTGAAACAGTTGTAACACAATATTACTTTAAGGATTATCCAGCAATGATAAAACCATTAAAACAGGCTGGATTAAAAATTGAATTTATTGATTACAAGGCAAAAAAGAATGATAAACTAGATTGGGCATATCTGAATTTTCTCCAAACCAAGGACTTGATACTTCTTCCTAAATTTGGAATTGAACAGGACGAAGAAGCATTTGAAAAGATTGAAAACTTTTATACTGATTATAAAGGGAAAATTGTTCAAATCGACATGAATGAAACTGTGATATATGGAGGAACATTGAATTGTATAGCATGGACGACAAAAGAATGAAAGACATGGAGTATTAAAACATATTAAACATGAAAAAATTATTGTTAATGTTAAGTTTGGGTTTGTTATTATTCTCGTGCAACACTAAGACATCTGTTGAAGGAACTTTTGTTAAAGTAAAAGAGAATGATAGAGGAACCTCAATAAATGTTTTTAATAAAGGTTTGGTTGACCAATTGACTTTTGGAGAAACAATGTGTCGATTTAATTATTTTGGCACTCAAATGAGTGGTGGATATAAAGTTGAAGACAATTATGTTTATATAGAGGTTGGTGGCGAATTAGGAACTTTATCAATGGAGATAATTGATGAAACAACATTAGAAGGAGAAGGTTGGATTTCTGGAACATTTGAGAAACAATAACGCGCCCTAACAATGCATTATAAATAATTGCCATATGTCAATAATATCAAGGGTTGTAGCCCGTATTATCGTGGTAGGTTTTGAGAGTTTTGAAGCTCGCACTTGGCAACTATTCATATGCCAACGTTAGGCACAAGCAAAAGAAACGAAACAGAATGATAAATTTGCTACAAGAAAATGTTGAAATAAAAAGCCCACGCACAAATAGCACATTTGTTTTTTTGCCGACACGCAAAATGTCAACCCGAAAAAACCAAAAGAGCTATTTTTTGCCAACGCTCTGGACAGAAATGAGCAAAATAAACAGTAAATTGCGAAATTGAATTTTGACTAGGAAATAGATATATGAAACTATACGATACATTAGAAAAACAACTCAAAAAAGAGAACAACTTCGTTACTGACAACGGAGAATTGAAAAAATGGGTTGTAATAAATAAAGCACAGAATTTTGATGCTGGACTAATTGAATTATTGCTTGATAATAAGGAATTAAAAGAGAAATTCTTTATTGAAATAAAAGGCACATTGGTATTTAATCAAAACTTGTTTGTGCAATTTTTAGAACAAAAAAACTATTTAAACGATAGTTACACTAAATACAGAATAAAAGTAGGTCTTACAATCGATGGTAAATTTCTAAAACAAAGAAATGAAGTTGCTTTAGTTTGGCCATTCAAGGATTGTATCTTGGAAGGTGGTCAAAGCAAAGAAGAAGATAAACGAGAAGAAATATTTTTTAATGAAACCCTTGCACAAGATGAAATTACTCAACTACTAGAGCCTAAAATTTTAACTAACGCCAAAACCTACAATGAAAAAGGCGAACATATTTTCCAAAGTTTTACAAGAAACACTGAATTAAATAAAAAAAGAGAATTACCAGAAAATACGATTACAGATAACCTTATAATTAAAGGCAATAATCTTTTAGCTTTAAACACAATTCAAGAAGAATTTAATGAAAAGATAAAGCTTATATACATAGACCCACCATATAATACTGGAAGTGATTCGTTTAAATATAACGACTCATTCACACATTCTAGTTGGCTTACGTTTATGTATAATAGATTTAAGGCAGCAAAAAAACTATTACACAAATCAGGTGTAATTTTTGTTCAAATCAATGACCATAATAAGACCAACCTAAAAATAATGATGGATGAAATTTTTGGAGTTGAAAATTTCATAAACTTAATTTCTGTTAGAACAAAGTCGCCATCTGGCTTTAAAACCGTGAATTTAGGATTATTTGAAACTGCAGAATATATATTAATGTATGGTGTTTCAAAAAATAATTTTAACTATAACCTACAATATGTTGATTCTGGATATGATACAAATTATACAGGCTACATTACTAATATAGTCGACCAACCAGAAAAATGGATTATAGATGATATTAGAAAAATAATTTGTCGTGAAGAAGGTATTGACCCAGACACAACACATCAGCCATATAGTAAAGTTCAAAAAAAAATCGGAGAAGGTTTATACTTTCAAAAATTAAGTGATTTCGCACTCAAAAATTCAAAATCTGTTTTTCGTCTTACGGCTATTGGAGATGACGCAGGAAAAGAAACTGTTGATATAAAGAAGAAATCAAGAAAAAATAGCGAAAAAGTATTTGAGGTAAAAAGAGATAACAATGATTCTAGATTTTTATTGAATGGTCAAGAAATTGCCTTTTATTCAAAAAAAATAAAAAACATTGATGGTATAGAAACACCTACTACTCTACTAACAAATATATGGACTGACATTGCGTATGAAGGAATTGCTTCAGAAGGCGGAGTTACCTTAAAAAAAGGGAAAAAACCTGAAAAGTTATTGAGAAGAATTATCGAAATGTCAACCAATGAAAATGATATAGTTTTAGATTATCATTTAGGGAGTGGTACGACAGCAGCAGCAGCTCATAAATTAGGAAGACAATATATTGGAATTGAGCAACTAGATTATGGTAAAAATGACAGTACAATTAGATTGCAAAATGTTATAAATGGAGACCAATCTGGAGTTTCAAAGGCTGTTAATTGGAAAAACGGTGGTTCATATACTTATTTCGAGCTTAAAAAATATAATCAAATCTTCATAGAACAAATAGAAGAAGCTAAAGACAATAAAACCTTATTGAAAATTTGGGAACAGATGAAAGCAAAATCATTCCTTAATTATAATTTAGATATTCAAAAACAAGAAGAACATATTGATGAACTTAAAGAATTAGAATTAAAGCAACAAAAAGAACATTTAATTGAGTTATTGGACAAAAATCAGTTGTTTGTAAACTTATCTTCAATTGATGATAAAGACTTTGAAGTTGACAAAAATGAAAGAGAAGTAACTAACGATTTTTACCAAATTAAAAAGGGTTAAATATGGCATTTCTATATAACATATTCGATAATCCCTTTGCACGAAAAGCACTCGAACAAGTGCTTGTTCCAAATTATATTACAGATAATCTAAAATATAATATTCGCCCATATCAAGAAGAGTCTTTCAGAAGATACATTTATTCTGATATTGAGGATTTTGAAGGTAAACCTAACAAACCTTATCACTTGCTATATAATATGGCAACAGGTAGCGGAAAAACTTTAGTTATGGCAGGCCTTATTCTATATCTCTATGAAAAAGGGTATCGAAATTTTCTCTTCTTTGTTAATTCTAATAATATCATTAATAAAACAAAAGACAATTTCTTAAATCCCCAATCATCAAAATATTTATTTGTAAATAAAATAGTAATTGATAGTAAAGAAGTTTTTATAAAGGAAGTGCAAAACTTTGATGAAGCCGACAACCAAAATATTAATATCAATTTTGTTTCAATACAAAAACTAACATCTGGTTTATTTACTAACGTAAAGGAGAATGGAATAAGTTTTGAAGATTTCGAAAATAAAAAAACGGTTCTTATTTCAGACGAAGCTCATCATAACAATGCGGAAGTTTGGGGAGAAATAGTAGACAGAATTCATAGGACAAATTTTGAAAATATCCTTTTAGAATTTACAGCTACTTTAGATTATGACAGTCAAGCAATAGTTGAAAAATATCAAGATAAAGTCATTCAAAAATATGACCTTGCACAGTTTAGAATTGATAAATACTCAAAAGAAATTAATTTAATAAGGTCGTTGTATGATGAACGAGAACGCATAAATCAAGCATTGATATTGAATCTATATCGTCAGGAATTAGCAAATTCAAAGGGGATTAACTTAAAACCAGTAATTCTATTCAAAGCAAAAAAAACAATTAAAGAATCCGAACAAAACAAAGTTAATTTTCATAAATTGATTGAGGATTTTTCAGTTGCTATGATTAAGAATATTCAAGAAACTTCAACTGTTCAAATCATTCAAAAGGCATTTTTATTTTTTGAAAACCATAATATTACTTTGACTGAAATTTCTAAAAGAATAAAATCAAACTTCAAAGAAGAAAATTGTTTAAGTGCTAATGAATCAAATTCTACAGACAAAAAAAGCGTATTAGAAGGTGAAAAAAGTGATGAATTATTAAATACATTGGAAAATGTAAACAATCCAATTAGAGCAGTCTTTGCAGTTCAAAAATTGAACGAGGGTTGGGATGTTTTAAATTTATTTGACATAGTTCGTTTATATGAAGGTCAGAATACTGGTGGCTCAAACACTAAAATTGGGAAAACAACACTTTCAGAAGCTCAATTGATTGGTAGAGGTGCAAGGTATTTTCCTTTTACATTAGAAGAAGGACAAGATAAGTATAAACGAAAGTATGATGATGACACTTTAAATGATTTAAAGGTATTAGAAGAATTGTATTACCACACCAAAGAAGATAACAGATACATTTCGGAATTAAAAAAAGCTTTGGTAGAATCTGGAATCTATGAAGATGATGACAAACTGGAAACTAAACAACTAACATTAAAGTTGGATTTTAAAGAAACAGATTTTTATAAAACAGGAAAAGTTATATTTAATAAGAAAGTACCAAAGAGTTATGACAATGTAAAATCGTTTTCAGATTTAGGTGTGTCAAAACGAAATTTTGATTTCACTCTTTCATCTGGTATTGGAGTAATGTCAGTCGTTTTTGAAAAGGAAGAAAAAGAGACTAAAACTGAAAAAATAGAGCAAAAAGATATTGCAATATCTGCTATCCCAAAACACATTACAAGATATGCTCTGTCTCAAAATCCATTTTATTATTTCGCAAATATTATAAGATATTTCCCGAAAACTAAATCTCTGTCTAATTTCGTTACAAGTAAAGATTATTTAGGCGGTTTAGAAATAACTTTTAACGGGTCAAAATCAAGACTTACTGAAATTTCAAATTTTGATTATTTATTGGCTGTTCAAGGATTGCTACAAACAATTGAATCTGAAATAAAATCTAACTTGACTGAATATGAAGGCTCGGGATACATAAATAAATATATTCACGAAGTATTTAAAGACAAGGAAATAAAAGTTTATAAAGACAGTGAACGAGCAGATGGACAAGAAAGTTTGGTTGCCAACGAACCTTGGTATGTTTATAATGCAAATTACGGAACAAGTGAAGAAAAGGAATTTGTAAAAATGTTCGCCAGACGTTTTGATAATTTGGAACAATCTTTTGAAAATATTTATCTAATCCGTAACGAAAGAGAAATAAAAATCATTGACAAATTAGGTAGAGCATTTGAACCAGACTTTGTTTTATTCTGTAAACAAAAAGCAGGTGAAGAATTGACTTATCAAGTATTCATTGAACCCAAAGGAAATCATTTAAAAGCTCACGATAAATGGAAAGAAGACTTCTTGAAAGAAATTAGAGAAGATAAAAAGACGATAAAAATTGACTCAGACAAATATCTAATAACAGGAGTTCCTTTTTATAACAACGAGAATGAAAATGAATTTAAGGAAACATTAGAAAAGACATTAAGTGCCAACCCGTAAGCCATACACATTTGCAATTCACACAAGCCAACGCTTGACCCAAAATTGCAAAAGAGTATGTCTTGCCAACGCACACGAAGTAATGAAAATTGTAGCAAATTTGAAAGATAAAATGACTGAAAACAAGGAATGCCAGTGCCTAACAAAGGCTATACGTAATTTGGGCAATATACTGATGTTGAAGTTTTTAGCATTAAATAAAATTAGTGGTAAATTGAATATTAATCGTTTCAAAATCCCAAACTACGCATAGCCCAACCGTTACCCTGCATTAGAAAAAAAGAAACAGAATGGTAAAATTGAAGCGAAATATAAAAAGTTGCCGACCCGCAAATAGCACATTCGGCAAACCATGCCCACAGGCTGACGCTTCGTTTGCCAAAAGAGCTATTTCTGCTGACCCTCACGTTTCTGCAAATTTGAAAGACGGAAAAAAGATGAAAAAACATCATTAAATTAAAAATATATAGTAATTTTGTAACTGAAAAATTAAAAAAGAAATATGACATAAAAGAAATAATAAAATATTAAAATAAAGAGCGTTAGCTTTTATTCTTGCTATTGAAAACTGAGAAATTTTAATGCAACAGGAATAATAAGTAAAAACGTTCACGCTACGGCGTGGACTTAACTTATTTGTTGCATGGGTATCTCAGTACCTCAATAGTGAATATGGCTAAGTTCCACGCTTTTTTTATGCAATTTTTTAACTGCTTTTGGGACTGAGGCAAATTAAAACTTATTTTAAAATGAAAAAAGCAAATTTATTAATGTTAATCGTTTCAGGAGTAATTTTATTTACTTCTTGTGGCAAAGATGGTATGAATGGAGATACCTATATTGCAATTTTTGATGGCGGAGAAGATTATGTGTCATATTGGGATAATAATTCCGCCGTATCTAGTGGAGGTAGCTTTGAAACTTATTATTATTCATCTCCAGGCACATATAATTATGAATATACTGTTGGGGATTATTGGGCGTATCAAGACGAATGGTCTTATAATACTTATTCTGGTACATATACCCTTTCAGTTAATAAAGGAGAAGAAGGAGCATTGTTTAAAAATGGTGATGATGGACGTGATAAATATTATGATTTTGAATGCGGTTATTATGGCAGTAATTTGTCTTACAATAACAAATGCATAAATATTACAGAACCAATTTCTCTATCTGATACAACTATATATTTTGATGGTTATTACATGATAGTTACTCGGAATATAATGCCTGCCAATTACAAATCACTTAACAAACCAAAGTTTCAAAAAATAAAAGGAGGACTATAATATGAAAAAAATATTAACTATACTACTAATAATAGTTTTAACTATCCCTGCTTTCTCTCAAGATATTATTACAAAAACAGATGGGAATGAGATAAAAGCAAAAGTACAGGAAATATCAATATTGGAAATAAAGTATAAAAAATTCGAGAATATTGAGGGTCCAACTTATACTATTTTAAAGTCAGAAGTCTTTATGATTAAATACGAAAATGGTTCTAAAGATGTTTTTGGAGATACAGAAAAGAAAGAGGAACAAGAAGAACAGCCAAATTATAGTACACTATATCAACCAAAAGAACAACAACAAACAGAAAACAATACTTACTCAAGCACTTCAAATGATAATACATTCAACAGTTACGTTGGTTCATTATCTGCTGGATATGGAACTACACATGCTGGACTAGGAGCAAAATTGCTATTAGGATGGTGGAGTGATTGTGGTAATAGAGGTTTTTTTCTTGCGGCAGGAACGTTTAATGAGTACTTTTTTTGGTCAGCAGGTCTTCAGGCACCAATAAATGAATCAAATTGGTATTGGGCGTGGTCTTTTGGAAATGTTGGCACTAGAACTATCACTTCGACAACATACATTAATGGTTATTCAAATTCTAATAGTAGTATAGAGAAAATTGCAGGAACAAGTGTTACATGTGGCTATAAAATTAAACTTGATAGTGAAAATAGATTTTTTATTGATTTAGGATTAGGGGGGTCATATGGATGGCTACCAAGCGACCCAAATCAAGAGTTTTGGTTTGTAGCATTAGATGCAGCATTAGGTCTTAGGTTTTAAATTAAAACAAAAAATGAAGAATTAATAAATATTTTTTTAACTAAAATAAAGGAGGATTTAAATATGAAATATCAAAATTTAGCACCCTTAAAAAATGTACTCTTAATAAGTATTATTGTTACATTAGTTTTGTTTTGTGTTAGCTGCTCAAAAGATGAAAGTGATAATTCACCAGTTAATGAAAACAGTACTCCCGATGATAATAATACTCCTGCTTGTGATGCATATTGTACAGTATCAGGTAAAATTACAAATCAGGCAACAGGTTTGGGTATACAAAATGTACTAGTTACTGTAGGTGATGAATCAGATTATACCGATTATTCTGGCAACTTTAGTTTTGATGTATGTCAAGGAAACTATACAATTACAATCAGTCACAATGACTATGATGATATACAACAATCTATAAATTGTAACACTTTTTCAAAAAATGTAAATTTTTCTACAGTGTTATCCAATCCAAGTATTCTTAGTGCACAAGTTAGCAAAACAGAAACCGATAGTTATACTCAAGTTTCTTGCTTTGTACATGAATATAGGTTTGAAGCATCAGTAACAGTTTCTGACCCAGCTGGATTAAGTAATATTTCTCAAGTTTACATTACTCATTATTACCAAGCTGACAATTCTTCTCAAGGTTCATATCAGTACGATCAAAAATTCACATTGAGTGATTCTAACAATGACGGCATATATACAGGCACCAGAAACGACGTACCTAGTCCTGCCTATTATTGTTTTCAATATTTGGTGAACACTTATGATGCAGTCGTTGTAGATGCGGATGGAAATGAAGATACTCAGGGATTTTCATTTCAATAAAACAAGTCAATTTTTATGAATTTTTAATTAAAAAAACGGAAAAATGAAAAATATATTATTAGCTGGGATATTGATTATATTTTCAATAATAGGTAATTCACAAGAAAAATTCACTCATTACAAAAAAAGTGCAAATAAGGGCTTAGTATCAAATTGTATTGATATTATAGCCGAAGATAATAAAGGAAATTTGTTTTTTGTAGCAGGTGACCCTTATGCATCAAGTGCATGGAACGACCCAAATCTTTTTGGTTATGAAGCAAATGCGTATAATATGGCTGGTTCTACGGCTCAATTAATTGCAACAGGTATTCAAGCAGCTTCAACAGTGTATGGTTTATCAATGTTTAATGGTAAGGTATGGAGATTATATAAAAGCAAAAAAGAAGGATTAGCTGACAAAAAAATTCATTTAGTTTTTAAAGATAGTAAAGGGTGGTTATATTTTGGAACAACTAAAGGACTAAGTTTGTGGGATTGTGAAAAAATGTCATTAATAACCAAGAAAAATGGTTTGGCAGGTGATTGGATTAATGAAATATTTGAGGATAGTAAAGGTAATATTTGGATTTTAACAGGAGAGGTTCATAATCAGTATGGTGGTGCAGGTGGTGTTAGTATGTTTGATGGTAAAAAATGGCAATCATGGAATAAAAAAAATGGATTAGGTACTTCAAAAGCAGCATTAATAACAGAAGATAAATATGGAAATATTTGGGTGGCAACTGGAAATTCTGACAATCCATATGTTAAAGGAGGGGGTGTTAGTATGTATAATGGGGATATATGGAAAACTTTCACAAAAGAAAACGGATTATCCAAAAATAAAGTAAAATATATTTTTGTTGATAAAAAAGGGAATTTATGGATAAGCTATGTTGGTGTATTATATGGTAATGTTTTAAGCTATTTTGATGGTGCTTGGCATCATTTTAAAGCAAAAGACGGAGCGTTTGCCGCAAGTTGGATTTATGAAGATGATAATGGGAATATTGTAATATATTCTGGGGGACGGTATGCAAAATATGATTGGAAATCTTGGGAGAAAATTGAAAATAATGACACAAAAATTACTGGATATTATGATAGTAAGGGGAATATTTGGCAAATATCAAGCAAAGGTGTTAAAAAATTTGATGGAAGTATATGGACTGAATATACAAGAAAAAATGGATTGATTGATGGAAGTATTCGTTCAATCTATGAGGATAGTAAGGGAAATATTTGGTTTGGTGGGCGAAAAAAAGGAATATCTAAATTCACACCTTAAATTTAGAAAAAACCATGAAATCTATAATTTTTATTGTTTTGTTTTTAGTTGCTTCCTCATTATTTTCACAGGATATAATTATTAAAAATAATGGGGATGAAATAAAGTCAAAGGTACAAGAAATATCAATATCGGAAATAAAGTATAAAAATTTCGATAATATTGAAGGACCAATTTATACTATTTTAAAGTCTGAAGTTTTTATGATAAAATATGAAAATGGGACAAAAGATTTATTCAAAATCAAACCTAGTATTAAACCATTAAACAATAAATTAAGATTTGATGGTTATTATATTTCTGCTAATCCGATATTCTCAATAAAAAGTGCTTTTAAAGAAACTGAGTATGGTTTTTGTTTAATTTTTCTATCAGAAATAGATACAGTTATTGATAATGTAATTTATAAAAAAGCATCTATAAAGATGTTATCCGGAAATCAATCTAATGTAAATATCGCAATCAATGAACTTCATAAAAGTCATATTGAAAGAGTGTTAAATACAAATCATTCTGTATCTGGTGCATATTATAGTATTAAAAATAAAATAATTTGTCTGAATTTTTATGATTATCCATGGTATAACATGGTATTAAATTCTGTTTTAATTAAGAATAATGGAAATATTGTTTTTTATATGAAAAATAGTTTAAGCACTTATGCGAAAAATCATCAAGGCAGTAATTTAAAGATTAATGGTGAAAAGATATTTAAATTTATTTCTTTTTAATTAAATCAAACAGGCAAAGGGGCTGTACAAATAGGACGGAGTGACTAATTATTTAAGGGCTTGAACATATAGGCTAAGGGATTACTCCAACCCTTCACAGAAAAGCACATTGGCAGGTCGCTTAAGGCATACCCACAGTCAAAACCTACCAAAGAGCTTTCTTGCCCCAACCCACGGTCTAACGGACGAAAAGAATAATAACGCAGGGTAACAAACGCTAAACAAAAAAAGGGTTTTTGAGGTAAATTTGAAGATTAATTGCTACTTTTGAACACCGCCAAATATTTAATTTGGCATTTAAAATGAATAAATTAAACACAAAATATAAATATTTGGCTAATTGCGTAAATGAATGGTATTGCTTCTTAATCCCTTTCATTGTTTAGCGCAGTCGTTGTATGCAAGGCTGACAGGAAGCCAAATTTAACAAAATAAACTGATATAATTAAAAAATGAATTTATTAAAGACAAATAAAATTATAACACTAATAGGAATAACTATAATTTTTATGGCTTGCGACAAGATTTTTGAATTTAGCCCTTACGAAGCAAATGTTAAGGAAGAGAATAAAAATACTACCGCTAAAAATTTACAATTAATTAAGGACATTCAGTTAAATTCTGACATTTTTTCATTTGCTGTTGTTACTGACAATCATTATCACTACGATAATTTAAAAACTGTAATTGATGATATAAATAAAAAAGATGATATATTGTTTGTAATCTTTGGTGGTGATATTGCAGACCAAGCATTATTAAAAGAATATGAGATTTTTTATAATACAATGAAAAAACTGGATAAACCTTATCTAACAGTTATCGGGAATCATGATTATAATTCAAATGGAGAAAACATATATAAACAGATGTTTGGCGATTATAATTATTCTTTTGAATTTAATCATAATAAATTTATACTTTTTGATGATGTAGTTTGGGAAAGTAACAAGAATCCTGATTTTGACTGGTTATCAACACAATTAAGCGACAATGCATTATTCAAACAAGTATTTGTAATTGCTCATATTCCTCCTTTTACTGACCAGTTTGATAGTAGTATGGAAGAGACATATAAAACATTAATGTCAGACAATAATGTTCAATTATCAATACACGGACACGTTCACGGCTACTCCTTTGTAAATGTTTATAATGACAGTGTGAATTATTTAACAGTTCCTTGGCTTAAAAAACCAACATATTGTATTATAAATGTACACAATAAATTTTTTGATATTGAACTAATCGAACTGTAAATAAAATGAAAATTAGAATCATATCTACACTCTTTATTGCATTGTTTTTTTTCTCTTCTGCTTTTGCACAAGATTCTACTTTAATAAAGGACAAAGATTGGTATATCCCTGACTACGCAAAAGTTCAGTTTGCCGGTAATATAGGTTTCTTTTCTCTTGGAATTGGTTATCAATTTTTCAACAATCATTTGTATTCAGAATTATTATATGGATATGTACCTGTATCAATATCAAAAGCGGAACAAATACACACAATTACTATTAAAAATACGTTCCCTGTTTTTACCAAGAAATTTAATACAATTGCTTTGTCCCCAATTACTGGTTTTACGGCAAGTTTTGAAACAGGAAATAATTCATTTCTTATACTTCCTGATAAATATCCCCAAGATTATTATAGCACTAATGCTTTTCATTTTACTTTTTTTATTGGAGCCAAAGTTCATAAGAATTTTACTAATCAAAAAATAATAAAAGGAGTTGACTTTTATTTTGAATTAGGAACTGTTGATACCTACCTCTGGTATTCAATCATATCAAAGGAAGTTAAGATTAATAAAATATTTAGTTCGGCTATTGGAATAAATCTATATTTTTAAGAAACTGAATAATGCCCAGCATACAACACGCAATATAAAAAATTGGGCAGAAAGTAGTAAATATGAACGAATTAACAATAAATAAACGACGTAGTAAATTGAAAGTTAGGTGTTTCAAAATGCCCAACTCTTCATATTACCACCGTTGTACACAAGCTAAGAGAACGACCGAGCAATGAATAGAACAAGCGGAAATTTGATTAAAAAGCCACCGCACAAATTGCACATTTAGTTTTTGCCGACACACAAAAAATCCAACCCTAAAAAACTAAAAGAGCAATTTTTCCCACCACACTAAGTTTAAACGACATATTATAAATTGTTAGAAAAATATCTTGAAAAATAAGATATAAGAAATTATATTTTTATATTTTAGCAAACAAATTTTAGAATTGATGCAAGGCACAATGAATAGAATAAAAGAAGTATTAGAAGAAAAAGGAATTAAGCAAACTTGGCTGGCTGAGAAACTGGAAAAAAGTTTTAATATGGTAAACTCGTATGTTCAAAATCGGCAACAGCCGAGACTTGAAGTGCTTTATAGAATTGCAGAAATACTTGATGTTGAAGTGAAAGATTTATTAATTGAGAGAAAACAGAATGCTAAATAATATAATTAAATATAAAACCATTGAGTGGTTGCAATCAGACGATTGTAGCGTGAAAGACCTTGTAAAATACATTCGTAAAAAAGGAGAATTACGAGACACCCAAATACAAGCAATTGAAACGTATTTATTTCTTAAAATTAAAGGAGAAAACAAACCACTTTGGCAATTATTCGCAGAAGGATTTTTTACGAATGGAACAGATTTATCAAAATTAAACATCAATCAAAATACAAGAAATTTTCTTTCAAAGAATAAATCTGCATTAGCATTATTTGATTTTGCAAGGCAAAAAAATGGAAAAACAATACTGCTTCCTGAACTTGAAAAATTAATCATTGAACAACCTGAAAATATTAAATATAAAGAAATAATTAAACGAATTTTTTACAATGTAAACTATGCCGATTATCTTATGAGTTTGCCTATGGGAGCAGGTAAAACATTCTTAATGGCTTCAATGATTTATCTTGACTTATATTTTGCAGATAATGAACCAGATAATAAAAACTTTGCACATAATTTTCTTGTTTTAATTCCTTCGGGATTAAAATCATCAATTGTTCCAAGTTTAAAAACAATTGAAAAATTTGACCCAAGTTGGGTTCTTCCAGAACCATCGGCAAGTAAAATAAAGCAGTTATTAAAATTTGAAATACTTGACCAAGCAAAAACAGCAAATAAAAGTAACAAAGCTGAAAATCCAAATGCTCAAAAGGTAAATCACTGTTTACCAAACCCATTTGGGCAGGTATTTGTTGTAAATGCTGAAAAAGTAATATTAAATAGAACTTACCTTGATGCTCAACAAGAATTGTTTGAAAAATCGGAAGACGAAAAAGATAAATATGCAAATGAGCTTAGAAACCTAATTGGAAAAATCCCAAATTTATCAATATTAATTGACGAAGTTCATCACGCAACTGATGGAGATATAAAATTACGTCAGGTTGTAAATAATTGGCAAGAAACAGGAAATATAACTACCATTCTTGGTTTCTCGGGAACACCATATTTATCAAAAGCAGATAAAATAAATGTTACAGAAACAGCATTTTTCAAATTCTCACAAATAACAAATACAGTTTACTATTATCCACTTGTAACTGCAATTAATAATTTTCTAAAAACACCAAAAGTAAAAATTGCTCAAAATCTTGATAAATTTCAAGTAATTGAAAAAGGAATAACGGATTTTAATAAACATTATAAAAGCAAAGTTTACGAAAATGGAAATATTGCAAAAATTGCTATTTATTGTAGCAATATAGAAAGCCTTGAAGAAGAAGTTTATCCATACCTAACAGGAACTTTAAAAATAAATCCTGATGAAATACTTCGTTATCATAAGGGAAATAAAAAATATAAACTTCCAGTAGAAAATGAATTGCTTTTTAATACGCTTGATGTTCCTAAAACTATTTCTGCAACAAAAAAACGATATGTTTTATTGGTGCAAATAGGAAAAGAAGGTTGGGACAGCCCAAGTTTAACAGGGATTATTCTTTCACAAAAAGGAGATAGCCCTAAAAATATGGTTTTACAAACTTCTTGTAGATGTTTAAGGCAAGTTGACAAAGGTAAACACGAAACAGCAAGAATTTGGCTTAACGAATACAATGCAAAAGTATTAAACGACCAACTTAAAAAAGAGCAACAAACAAGTATTGAAGAATTAAATAAACTTGATAGAAAAATTGAACCCGAACAAATTGAGCGTTTTTCAAGGATTGAACATTTGCAGTTACCAAAAGTTGAATTTTACCAACTTCAAATAACATATAATTCTATAAACGAAGAAGAAAACCCAAATACTGAAAAGAAGTTAGAAACTCTACTTACAGAAATTGACGACTACAAACAATTTGCATTAATTAAAACCAGTGAACTTAGCAATATTGACGATGCTGATATAAAAATGATAGAGCAAACAGGAACAAATTTCGCCAATTTTAATGGATGGTTGTTTGAAATATCGAAGGAAAGCTACAATAAAATAACTGTTTCAGATTTAAATAATTACGTAAAAGAGCTAAAATTTGTTTTTCAAAAAATATCTTTCAAAAAAGATAATCATCTTTACTTTAATGAGCTTTACGATTTGTATCAAATAAACTCACAAATTAGAATTGCTTTTAGCATAAAACGACAATTACAAACCGAAAGTGAAGTATTAAAGCAAGATGCAGATTTGCTTATTGTTGACAATTTAAAATCGGTTGAGCAAAACGACAAATTGTTTCCAATAGAAAAAGATGTTTCAAAAATACTTGAATTAGATAAAAGTGGTAATCCCACAGAAATTGACAATGCCGAAGTTGAAAAATCTTATGAGATTATGAAACAAGGTCTTGTTCAGGCAGGAATGGAAGCTATGGTAATTTCATTTGATGATTTTAAGAAACAATTTGATTATTCATCTGCCATAAAAAGCAAGGATAATACATTCCATTATTTACCTTACGATTTTAAACAAAGCGGATTTGAAAAAGAAATTTTACAAAAAACACTTAGCCTATCCAACTTTAAAAATAATGATTTAGAGATTTATTACAATGGTGAGCGTGGTTTAACGGAATTTGTAATAAAATGCTTCGCAAAAGAAAACTCTTATTGGAAAAATATAGGAAAATACACAACGGACTTTCTAATAATTAAGCGAAAAGAAAAAGAGATACATAAAGCCCTTATTATTGAAACAAAAGGAAAAGGATTTGAAAATGACCCTGTTTTTCAAAAGAAACGCAAGTTTGTAGAAACAGAGTTTTTAGAGCAGAACAAAGAAAAATTTGGATACAATAAATTTGACTTCTTGTATCTTGTTGATAGTGATGACATAACTACTAATTTGAGTAAATTAGGAAGTAAAATAAATGTTTTTTTTAACGAATAAAAAGTTTAGAATATGCCAATAAAATATATACCATACACACCAAACACAGTTGAAGGACAAGCGGTGTTAGATAATTTTAGTAGAACTCGCAGAGTATTGCGTTATCGTGATAATGACAAGGTTTACGACCGTATTAAGCGTGGAATGCCTTATTATGAACTTGAACCAATAGAACAAGTTGGCAATAATTCTGAAAACCTTGTAATTCGTGGCGAATGTGTTTCTGCTTGTGCTTATTTAAAAGAGCAAAATATAAAAGTTGACTTAGTTTATATTGACCCACCTTTTGCCAGCGGTGCGGATTATGCTAAAAAAGTTTATATCAGGCAAAATCCAAAACTTGCAAAAAAAATAAAACAAGCAGAGCAAGAGTTTGAAATGGATGACGTAAAGGCTTTTGAAGAAAAAATGTATGGCGATATTTGGAAAAAAGAAGATTATCTAAATTGGATGTTTGAAAACTTGCAAGCTATTAAATCTGTAATGAGCGATACAGCAAGTATTTACGTGCATTTAGATTATCACATTGGACATTATGTAAAAATATTGTTAGATGAAGTTTTTGGCGAAGATTATTTCATAAATGAAATAATTTGGAAAAGAAAAGGGGGGAGTTCTAATCCTGACGGTCAGTTGGATGTTGCAACCGATACAATTTTTCTGTATTCAAAATCTGAAAATTATATTTTTGAAAAACAATTTGTTTTAGATAGTCCAGACGTGAAAAAATATATTGAAGAACGCTTTATAAATGAAGAAGATGGAAGAAAATATATGACTTCACCTATTGTAAGTCCCAATTATCGAGAAAATCTCAAATATAATTACAAAGGATATATTGCACCACCAAATGGATGGTCTATTGAGCTTGAAGTTATGAAAAAATGGGATAAAGATGGGAAGCTTTATTTTCCAGAAAAAGGAAAAAGAATTTACAGGAAAATCTATTTAGATGAATATGAAGGTCAACCATTACAAAACTTATGGTCAGATATTTTTGTAATAAACCCAATGGCAAAAGAGAGAGTAGATTATGCAACACAGAAACCAGAAGCTTTATTAAAACGCATAATTAATACTTCATCTAATAACGCTATGGTAATAGCAGATTTCTTCGGTGGTAGTGGAGTAACAGCAAAAGTAGCCAACGATTTAGGTAGGAAATTTATTCATACAGATGTTGGAGTAAACAGCATACAAACTGTTAGAGATAGATTAAAAGAAGTAGGTGCAGAGTTTCAAATAATGGAGATAAAAGACGGTGTAAACCTGTTTCGTAATCCTGTGCAAACTATGGATAAAATGGCAAAACTTATTCCAAGTCTGCAACAAGGAATTGAAGGTGTGAGCAAATTTTGGTTTGGAGCAATACAAGACAGTAAACAAGGAACTGTTCCTGTTTATGTGCCAAACTTAATAGATAGCAAAGAGAAAGTTTTGGATATTCCACTTATCAATAAAATTGTAAATCAGGAATTACAGAACCTTGAAATTTCAGCCAAAAAAGTAATTGTTTATTACATTGATATTATCGATTATAAAGAGATTGAACAGTTTATAAAAGACAATAACGCAACCGAAATAAAAGTTGAATTAAAAGACCTTAAAAATCTATTACACGATGTTGTATTAGAAGATATTGCAGAATTTGCAACAACTGAAAAAGATGGAGTTTACACAACAGAAATTACCAAATTTGTAAGCGACAGATTAATGCAAAAGATTAATGAGTTTAACGAAAAAGGTAATTTACAAGCAATAAGCAAAGGCAAAGAATTTAAAGCAATAAAGATAAGCGAAGAAGGATTAGAATTAATTGAACTAATAAGTCTTGATTGCACTAACACAACAGGAAAATGGCAAAGCGACAGCGAAATTAAAATTGATAAACTTGGATATATTAGTTTAAATAGCAAGAAAACAAAAGAGTTTTGGAATGGAAAAATTGAGTGTGATAAAAAACCTTTAAGACTAAAACTTAGAAACATATCAGGTGATGAAACAATAATAGAATTGGAATAGCCACCGCAAAAGCCATACACATTTGCAATTCGCACGAGCCGACGCTTGACCAAAAATTGCAAAAGAGTATGTCTTGCCAACGCACTGAATAACAGCGGAATGAATAAAGCACAGGGTACAACACGCAATATAAAAAATTGGGCAGGAAGTAGTAAATATGAACGAATTAACATTAAATAAACGGTGTAGTAAATTGAAAGTTTTGTGTTTCAAAAGCCCAACATTTTCATATTGCCACCGTTAGCGTTCATTGGAGTAAAGACCCAACAGCAAGCATGAAACAGAATATTAAACTGAGTAATAATCAATAAAACAAGGAGGTCAAAAATGAAGTACAAAAAGTTAAAATTAAGTGCAGTACTCTTGTTAGGCATAGGACTAACAGGATTACAAGCACAAGAAAGCGTTAACGCCACAGGCGGTAATGCTTTGGGTAACGGAGGCACGGCGAGTTATTCCGTGGGGCAGATGATTTATACCACAAACACAGGAACTGGCGGTAATACCGTAGCCCAAGGTGTGCAACAGCCGTTCGAAATTTCAGTAGTAACAGGAATAGAAGAAGCCCAAGGTATAAACCTTGATGTTTCGGCATATCCCAACCCTACAAGTGATTATTTAACCGTAAAAGTAGAAAACTACGAAACAGCAAATTTGCAGTATACAGTTTTCGACATAAACGGAAAACTTTTACAAACAATAAAAGCAACAGGTGGGGAAACGCAAATACAAACAAGCCAACTTGTGCCAGCCCATTACTTTGTAAAAGTTTTAGATAACCAAAAAGAAATTAAAGTATTTAAAATAATTAAAAAATAAGGAGGAATAAAAAATGAAACGAATTTATACAATATTAGTAGCAGTATTATTAACTGCAAGCGTGTTTGCACAAACACCAGAAAAGATGAGTTATCAAGCTGTAATACGTAACAGTAGCGACCAGTTAGTAACTAACCAAGGCATAGGAATGCAAATAAGCATACTACAAACCACAGCAACAGGAACAGCAGTGTATGTAGAAACGCATAACACAACAACCAATGCCAACGGATTAGTAACAGTAGAAATAGGAAACGGAACAGTAGTAAGCGGAGATTTTGCCACTATTGATTGGGCAACTGATGTTTATTTTATACAAACAGAAACCGACCCAACAGGCGGAACTACTTATACTATTACAGGAACAACACAACTAATGAGTGTACCTTATGCTTTACATGCTAAAACTGCTGAAAGCATAACAGGAACAGTAAACTATACAGAAACCGACCCTGTTTATACAGTAAGCCAAGCCTCAAATATAACAGGCACAGATATTACCAATTTAGGTAATTTAACAGGTACAAACACAGGCGACCAAGATATAACAGGCATAGCAATAAACGAACAAGCTATACAGGATACAGCAAGCCAAATACGAGCTGATATTCCTGATGTAAGTGGATTTGTAAGCACAGAAACCGACCCTGTTTATACAGTAAGCCAAGCCTCAAATATAACAGGCACAGATATTACCAATTTAGGTAATTTAACAGGTACAAACACAGGCGACCAAGATATAACAGGCATAGCAATAAACG
>Ga0208648_1000791_pt1 | contig 29213 bp, 16 predicted proteins | sample AntAceMetag02UKL_FD_184772 | JGI IMG/M metagenome (GOLD analysis project Ga0208648, IMG submission 184772) | Saline lake microbial communities from Ace Lake, Antarctica - Antarctic Ace Lake Metagenome 02UKL (SPAdes) (version 2) | ecosystem: Environmental > Aquatic > Non-marine Saline and...
GTGTTAGTGCTACAATCTGTCACGACGGAGTTCCTCCTTTTGGTTGGTCTAACTATTAACAATATAAGGAGTTTACAGAGCTCCGTCGTACTCTCTTATGAAATATCCGGGCTAGGACATCCTAAATCACTATCCAGAATTAATAGTAAAGCTTGTAATGATAATGGAAGTCCCTCTAGTTGTATTGCCAACTCTTCAAACTTTTTTGCTATTTCAATCCTTTTATCATGTTCATTTATAGCGCCGAGATACTGCTCAAGTATTCCATGTTGTGGTATATGTTCAGTTAGTATTGATCGTCTATTTGGTATATCTCTCAATAGATCATATAGTGTTGATAGTTCGAGAAATGCTGTCGTCCAAGATAACGGACTCATTTGCCTTATTGCACTTTGCTCAATTTTCATTTGATTTCGATTGGAAATTCTCACAAGGGTCGTTGGTGGTCGTGGTGGCATAAATGAATTGTAAATTTCCCAACCAATTGCTGTAGGTTCGCCAAACTCATCAACAATCTGATACCAGCGGTCTTTTTCGTACCGATAGATTGCATTGCTTCTCGTCACTTTTCCCCAAGGTGTTTTAACTTGTGAAATATCGCGCCAAATCTGTGTATTGTTTATAGATTTTAGTGCAATTTCAACTTGATCACGATGTTCAGAAAGTCTAGGGACACTCACAATTATCACCCCCCGTTTATTTCTTTGTAGATCATTTGCTTCTTGGAATAAAACGATGAATTATAAGCATCCAATTGATATTCTGAATCTACGCATGGTCATTAATTGAGGAAAAGTCAAATCTTTCCTTGCTCATCAAGGTTCCAACTGTACACACGATAAATCCAATAGCGACACTTAATATTGCAGCTAAAACTACCAGATCGATATTTCCAGTTACGTTGGCATAGATTGATAAGGGTGTCCCAATTAGAAGCGAGAGAACAAGAGACCAAAATATTGCCCAAGAAGGCACTCGGGTTGAGAATAAACTAAATACTGTTGGAAAAAGCGTAGCAGATGCAAGTGCACCATAGATTAAAAATACCCATAACAACTGTGGTCTGAGAAGAGCGATTCCTGTGCCAATGATAGCAAAGAAAACCATCGCCAATCTCGCGGATTTCAATATGTTTGCAGGTTTAGGAGCTTTGTTTACGTATTTTTTATATACATCCACACTGCCGAGTGAACTTAGTGCACATAACGCCGAATCTAATGTTGAAGTAAGTCCAGCAAATGCCATTAAACTAAAAGCCATTAATGCCCATGTTGGCAAAAAATGTGCGATAACTATTGGACCAATCATTTGGGGATCTGTTACATTAATTTGTTGATTAACTGATGGTGCAGCACCTATAAAACCTAACAATGAAAGAATAATTGGCACCACACCAAATATCAAACCTCCAAAAATAAACACCTTCACAATTGATTTCTTTTTAACAGCAAAAGCTCTTTGAAAAAACATTTGATCTGCGATAGGTCCCGATATCAATCCTATTGTTGTAGCAATTCCAAACGAGTATGCTACATATGGATTTAGAATATTGCGATAATCTCCTGAGACGCCTCCAAGACCATCAATAAGTACGGAGGGACCACCGGCCTTAAACAATACCCATGGTACAAGTACAAAGGCTACTAAAAGTATCATACTCATTTGGAGTACATCGGTCAGGACTGATGCCCTTAAACCACTGATTAGAGAATATGTCAAAGCAGTGAGAGTCATTAACAAGACTGACACAAAAAAAGGCATGCCTGTGAGCATATGTAATAGAGTACCACCGGCTAAACAGTTGATAATTATTGCACCAAGTTGGTAACCGAAATACACCAGAAGTGAGGCAATATGAACCTTTGGATCACCGTTAAATCTGGCAAACTGAAAATCTGGAAGAGTATATCCACTAGGAAAAATCTTTCTTGCTCTAATAGCTAAAGGTGCAAAAGTAAAGAAACAGATGATGTTAGGTATAGTGAACCAAAAGATTCCTGGGAGGCCTTGAGTATATGATTGAAGTGAGCAAATAAATACTGCTGGAGCCCAAATCCATGAAACAGCAATGCTAAGAGAACCTGGTATCGTACTCAGCCTGCGACCCATTACAAGAAAGTCATCCACAGTTCTCTCTGAACGTCCAAGATGCCGAGCAAGAAAAACTATTATAACCATGGCTAAGCCATAGCCTAACAAGAGTACAATACCTTGAGTTGTTGTCAACATGTTTTTAACTTCCTATGCTTAATGTTAATCTTTTTTTGTTTGAAATGTCCGGACCATTCTTACACAACGAAAACCTGCATCAGGATTTACATTTGCTGGACGCATTGGCGCTCTGTAATGGCATGTGCAATCTTCTGCTGGTTTATGAAAACTTCCACCTCTTAGAATTCTATATTCACCTAATTCATCTTTTCGCACCCACTTCTTTCGCTTGGGTTCGAACTTAAATCCCGTATTCAAATATCTTGTTATACTATCATTGGAAAACTCACATGGATAGTGATCATCCCAATGATCAGAAACCCATTCACGAACTAAGCCAACCATGTGAATAGGAACCTCTTGATCTAATTGCTTACGCCAAACAACAAAGTCTTCTGGCTCATCGTAAACAGTCTTAGTTGGAAACAAATTAGTTGTTTCTGCAGGTTCAGCGGTTAGATAATATGCCCACCTTTCATTTATGATATTGCCCCATGGTTGGGGTTGCAAATCTTCATTTTGAACTAATCTAGCAGCAATTTCCCACTCCACCTCAGAAGGAAGCCGCAATCCAGCAGCTGAAGCGTATGCTTCAGCTGCAAACCAATTTACATATACTACTGGCATGGAAAGCCAATTTTCATCATTAAGACGCTCATCACTCTTGTTTTCTGGCCATCCACGTAAATAATAGTCATTCTTATATTTTTTTCTTACTTCAGCTGGTTCCCACTGCGGGAATTCGCGTATGAAATTCAAAAACTGCTTGTTAGTTACGGGATATCTATGGATCAAAAAACTTGGAACAATGACCTTGATAAAACTTGTATTGTTAGCACCATTGTATTGTGTAGTGATATGGTAATATCCTGTTGGAACAGGAATAAAATCTTCCTTTTTTGATGAAAAACGGTCTGGAGAAAATAGTTGGTGTTTCTGGCAATATTTAGTTATTGTCGTTATATATTTTTGCCGATATGCGTTTTTTTTGATGGAGTTAATGTTGAATTTTAATGCTCCACTAACACTCGAAACATCTATTGAGTTTGGTAAGTAACTCAGTTCCAAATTCGCATGCCGCAATGAATATCTTATATCTTTATCAGCCAATAAATCCACTAATTCCAAACTTGCCAGATACGCCCCTGATAGATCAATCTCAAGAGGTAGGACACTCTTGTTTCGCTTAGCTGCTGCAAGTAAAACAGAAACATTTGGTATCAGATATTGATAATATCCCGAACCAAAGGGTGGACCTGGCCGATCAATATTCTTAAGTGGTGAATCATCATCTTGCCATGTCCAGTGCAACAAGCGTTTCAGCAAATCAGAAAAATACGTATCGGGATTCAAACCAATACTACATTCAAGGTGATCAAGTAAGAAATAGCGAAGTAACGGTTGAGTTTTTGATAGGGCATATTCACCTAACCCCATGAAGGTGCCAAGATCTATTTGTTTTGCGAAAAACCTTCCTAGGAAAAAGGAATTAAGAGCTTGATGGGAGAATCGAAAACTATTTGTTTGTGAATCACGCACTAAGAACATTGCAACACGTGCCTCAGTTACGAATGCTTCAAAACTTTTCAGTTCAAGTTTTTCTTGAGCACACTCTTGGAATTAGGGGGACAGTATATCTATTATGATGTGTATAAGCAGATATCAATACCATTCAATAATATAATAGATATCCTGTCCCCCTAATCCTGTCTAATAGATATCCTGTCCCCCTAATCCTGTCCCCCTAATCACTCCTAATCAGTAATGCCGAGGAAGTACTCACTGCTCAAAAGTTCTGTTAGATTTTGTTTGGAATTTATTTTATGGGATTATAATGATTGAAGAAAGGAATCCAAATCACTACATTGACATAAAAGCATTAATTATTGCATTAATCAGGAGTTGACAATTGGCAACATTCTATTATTCCAGGCGTTCAAAGTTGAGCCATCGAGAACAGTGGTTGAACTTCCTTCAGCAAGATAGCTTTACTGGTGACATTACAAGAGCAACAAGGACACAGACAGAAGCAGTCACTGAAGCAATTGATAAGCAAATTGTCTCAGCCACTGAAGCAATTGATAAGCAAATTGTCTCAGCTCAACAAAATGCTTTAGCGATTACTGGTGCGATTGGTCAAATGAGTGGTGAAATATCGAGTGCTGTTCGTAATGCTGGAAACCAAGTAACCGGAGCCATTGAAGATCTACAATCGGCATTTGATTGGCGGATGTCACAAGTCGTAGGGTTGTTGGAAATATCAAATATGCTTGCAATAATCCCTGATTTTCAGAAGGAGCGACGCTATTACATTGAACAAGGGATCAAATTTTGTGAAAGAGCACTTCGCAATCCGGATCTTTTTGAAGATGCCTTGGAAAATTTTCTTGAAGCTGAAAAACGCGAAAAGACGGATTATGCCGTTTTGTACCGCATCGGATTGATTTACCTTTATCAGCAAAAGCAATTGGATTTGGAAAAAGGGGAAGATTATCTTCGCCGAGCGGGTAAATATGCTTCTGTGGAAGAGGATGGAAAAGCGATAAAAGCTGGTGCTGAAGCCTATTTTCAAGTAGGAATCGCTTGTTATACACAAGGGAAGTTTGCAGAGGCTGCTGAGTTGTCACAACGAGCGTTTGAATTGAATCCTTCATTATTAGAGGCGGGATTCAATCAAGCAAAATTTTTGGCAGCTGATGGCAATGTGGGTCGCGCGATACCTGTGCTGCGTAATGTCATAGAAACGGAGCGGACGTATGCTCCAAAGACAGCACAAGATGGAGATTTGGTTTCCCAGCCGGAAGTACAAGTGTTGTTGGAAGCATTGCGTGTTGAGACAGTCACTAAGGCAACTGGTATAGTTAAGCGATGCAAGAAAGGAATAATAGCTGACAGCCAAGCAATTCTTATTTTGCGAGAAATTGAACAACTAATTGAGAATAATAATTATCTTGATGCTTTGGTGGCATTGAATGAGTTGGGAAAGGAAAGGCAATGGAATAATTTTAGCAAGATAGCAGATTTTGATGATTATATCCATTTAGTTTGCATTAGTCAAGATGGTTCAATGTTGGCTAGTACAGATACTGATGCCGATTTCACAATCAAACTGTGGAGGGTAAGCGATAGTTGTCAATTACGCTCTCTATGGGGACACAGAGGTAGTGTCGATTCTATTTCCTTTAGTCCCGACGGTACAATGTTGGCAAGTACAAGCAGTAAAAGAGATGAATTTAATGAAATAAAGTTATGGCAAATTAGTGATGGAAAGGAAATAGATACTATAAATGGACACCTTGGTGAGGTCAATTCAGTTTGCTTTAGTCAAGATGGTTCCATGCTAGCTAGTGCAAGCTATGATAATACAGTCAAATTGTGGAGGGTCAGTGACCGAAGTGAAAAGGTAACACTTTTAGGGCATTCAGATAGTGTCGATTCGGTTTGCTTTAGTCCAGATGGATCCTTATTGGCAACCGGGAGCCGCGACAATACAATAAAACTCTGGCAGGCAAATAGTGGGAAGGAAATAAATACTTTGAAAGACCATTATGGTTCGGTAAGATCAGTTTGTTTTAGTCCCGATAGTTCTATATTGGCGAGTGCTAGCCAAGACACAACGATTAAGCTGTGGAGAGTGTCAGATGGTGATTTGATATTAACTCTGAAGGGTCACTCTCATATTGTCAATTCAGTATGTTTTAATCGAGACGGTAACATAGCAAGTTCAAGTAATGATGGTGTTTTTAAGCTGTGGAATGTATTCGATGGAAGTCTGAAATTTACATATGACGCTTGCAGATTAACTCCTAATTCGCTTTGCCTCAGTCAAGTAGGTCTTATGTTTGCCGATAGCGGTGAACTATATAAAATCTTAGAGATGGAAATCGACGAGTTTATTTCTTTCGAACGAAAACACATGCAAAAGAATCTAAACAATTTAGTGGAACGAGGTCTGATTGCTGAATCCGAACAAGATCAGAAGAGCTTCTTCAGAAGGAAAAATTATAGCGAAGCTATACTTTTTTACGAGCAAGCTGCCGCATTAGGCAGCAAAGAAGCACGTGTTAAAGCCAAGGAATTAAAAGCACGAAAGTAGATCGCTTTCGTGCTTGATACCGTGTTTTTCACAGATATACTCGGCGCACATCTTAAATGCGTTATCCAGAGTGTTCGGGATGATAGTCTTGAAGCTGTGTTTTCCCTTCCTGAAGTTCTGCGCATGCCGCAAGCAGATCATCCCAAGTCCTGATTGGAGTCTGAAAAACATTCAGATGGTTATCCGTTGCGACGGATTGTAGTCTGGGATCCGATCAAGCAGAAAGAAATCGTCTTGTTGACAAATTGTACGTCTTCAAAACCTTTTGGACAGCTTCTGGCTATAACTAAGGTGTACTTTTCCGATTTAAGAATCGGTTTTCTTCAGACATAGGCAATCTATCATTCGATGTAGGATAAATAGGGATAAATATGTCCAACGTCAACTATTATTTCCCTCCAACGACAATTAGAGTTCCCGTTTTTGTTTTGCAGCATTCCCCATGGGGAATGCTGAACATTTGTTTAGTTGGTTCTTGCCTGTTTCTTCCCTTTCGATTCCTCTAACCGGTAGCTGCTAACATTCAGTTCTAGGATCACGCTGGGCCGAATTAGGGGGACAGCAGGAATTAGGGGGAATTAGGGGGACAGGTGTCCTTATTTCATCAAAATAAGTTTCTTTATCTCCATCATTGGGCCAGCCTCAAACCTGAGGAAATACATTCCGCTTGAAAGATTAGCTCCATCGAAAGTTAAGGCTTGATGTCCGGCAGCCATCTTGTAATCTGCGAGTACAGCAACCTGCTGACCGAGCATGTTGTACACCCGTGCATTTACCGATACAGCTTCCTTCAAAGAAAAGCTGACTGTAACAGTTGGATTGAACGGATTAGGATATGCTCCCTTGAATGCCCATTCCAGCGGTTGAACTTCGGGATTGCTATTCTCTTCAATGGTATCCGGAATGGAAATAGTCATTTCGAGAAAATCATTTTCCACATAACAGGAGTTGTTGTCGAATCCAACATAGAAAGGGTAATCACCGATAGGCAGGTTCGAGCCTCTGAATACAAGGTCGAGATCCAGCTCTTCGCCGCCTTCCAGTCTTCCACTTGGATGGGTGATTTCGAAGAACGACATGTTTTCACCGGCAATCCATGCTTTGACGCCATCCTGTGCACCGTTATCCAACACAGCAGCGAATGTCCAGATCAATGGATGCCAGAAGCCGGAAAGATCAGCGCATGACACCATGTAGCCGCCTTCGGGCGTATCGAATTCGAACATCACTTCAGTTTCACCGGAAATCTGGTTCATCCGAATAATCTGTGTTAATGTTTCAGCAGTAGGACGCGCGAAGAAATAGAGATTATAATCTGAATCATCGTTGGGATTCCATGCTGCTCCCCTGGGGGCGAATTCCTGCTCGATCTCTTCCAAAATCTGACCGGAACGATCTACAGTATAAATAGGTGATGTAAGATCACCCATCCAGAAAACGTCATTATCGGGATCATAGGCAAGATAACGGCTGTCTTCGACTTCAATCTCCCAGGAATCAACAGTGTATATGCTGTCTTCTTCGGTACCTGTACCAAGGTCGAATACCATCTTGAACATGCGGTTACCATCAACACCATAAACATAATCGCCATCATACGCCATACCGTAAATACCCTGCGATGTTCTGTACTCGGGCGCAACGGGCTGATCATAGGTTCCAAGCAGCTCGCCTTCAAATCTGCTGTACTTGTAAAATTTGTTCGGTCCAACCGGATCGAAGTTGTCTGAGCCGCTGACAAAGAAATACTTGTCCACGAATACTATGCCTCTGTTCCGGGATTCAGCCGAATCAAGATCGAATGAATATGCCAGGTCCCACAGGTTAATGAGGTTATCCAGCTCACGGTCACCATTAGCGGCAACCTCTTCATCCTCTCGAGGATCGGCAATGTAAATCCGCCCGGAATAAGTAAGGGGACCATTTCCTAAATTTGTGAGTGTCAACGGATGATGAATGACTTCATCCGGTTGAAGTTCTTGAAAAATGGAGTCCTGATCCAAGGCAAATTCAGGATGGATCATTCCCATATTCACAGTTGTAGTTTCATCTTCCGCAATAGTGATTTGTGTTACAAACGTATCGGTGAAACAGTCAAATGTAAAGTTTACACCATGTTCGCCGGTTACCATCTCTTCAAATATGAAGTGACCATTTTCATCTGTTTCAGCTTCATACATTGGATTGAAAGCCTGGACATGGACTCCTGCCATCGGATCACCGGTAGCTGCATCGGTTACCGTTCCTTCAAGGGTTCCGATAATCAGAGCTACGTTTGTTGTCCACAGGATAGCAAGACCATCATCGAAATCATTCTGCGAAACAGCGCCCGGAGAAGGATCACGCCAGTAAATGTATTGGAGGCCGTCGGTATAGGTGCCGTCCGTAATCCCGGTTGTCCACCACGGATTTGTACGACCGTAACCGAGGTGCTGGTTAACTTCTTCATACTGGAACAATATTTCATTATCACCGGTCCAGGTGATATGTTCCTCGAACTGTCCGAAGATAATTATTTGATATGTACAGGGGAAACCATACGAACCGGTTCCTGTTCTGCCCTTGCTGTCATGCCATTCAATGATGTACCTGTGATTATCTTCATCATAATAATGCCAGATACTTCCCTGGGCTCTTTCATCCCACAGTGCAGCAAGCATATAAGGGGGACCGTAAGGACCAGGAATAGGAGCATTCCTCAGAGCACCATAGAAAGCAGGCCATGAGCCTAACGCTGCCCAACCATTACTGCTGATCGTGATCGAATCGAAAGTTTCTCCGTAATATTGAACCTCAAAGGGTAATTCGAAGACTAAACACTCATCCTGGTTGTTGTTGTTATCATCAATACCGGTATCTTCACCCTCGTAATCGTAATCGTTTACATCAGGATTAATTTCAACCCAATCAAATTCGGGATGCAGATCGAAATCTTCATCAGTCATGTCAAATGCGTAGTAACCATATTTATCCGGACCACTTGGATCAGTGGAGCTTCTTGTTCCAAGGGGAATTGAGAACCAGGCAGTATCCACCTGGCCGTCTTCACTAGTAACAATCAATTGCGCCGGAGCGCTGAAACCGTTGAAAGATTCCGGGTGCGCTTCAATTGTGAAATCTGCACTCGCTTCCTCGCCGATCTCCATAGCGTCAAATTCGCCTGCCTCCTCGGAGGCGTTGGCAAATGGATGAAGCATTACAAGGCGACCTTCAGATGCCGATGCATCACTGCCGCCAATATTTACTATTGTTATTGTAACCGAACCATCTTCACCCGGTTCAATATCTTCGTTGTCTTCAACTTCCACAAAAATAAAGTTGGGTGCGCTGACGGTTATTGGAAATTCATCAACAAAAGTGCTTTGGTCAGTGTCAAACTCCAGTCCGATATGAAGCAACCATTCCTGCTGAGCCTCAGGATCGATTTCGATAAGAATTAGGCCGTCACCAGTACTTTCTTCGCCACCGGCAAGACCGTCAATTGTAATTTCACCGGAAACGTTTTCGATCCAATTGTCGTCAGATTCCCCGGTAATGGAAATATTTGTCTGGTTACTGTTGCCAAAATTCTTGGCATCTATCACTAATCCAACGGTTTCACCAGCTTCCGGGATACCATTTTCATTTCCATCTGTTCCGTTATTTCCGTCGTCCTGAAAAGTAATGTCAACCCATCCAATACGAGCATTTGGCTGTGAAACAGTAATCTCAGTCTGGTTTGGGATGAAGTTGCGCTTTGTGATAGTGAGTAATGCTTCGCCTTCGTACCTGTAAGGAGCATTAAGTGTCACGCTACCTTCAGAATTTGATTTGCCACGTGCAATAACGTCTTCATTGTCATCGACTTTGTATAGAGTTACCCACGCATCTTCAAGGGGATTACCGGCTGTATCGGCAATTGTCACGCTATAACTATTCTGTCCAAGCTGAATTGTTTCGTCAACGTCTGCCACTATTTCCTGGGGAATTCCTGTCCACAGCCAGCAGAGTGGGTCTCCCATCAAATTACATTGTTCAGCAAAATTCCGGAAGGTATAAGTACCTGTTGCATAATCGGGATGGAAGGAATTATAGATAAAAGCCTGTCCGCCCCAGAGCATTTGACCGATTTCAGGATTCAACATAGTTAATGCTGAATAAGAAACTCCAACGGCGAGTCCATTATTCAAGCCGCAATGTGTGCTATGCGTTGCGAGTCCAAATCCTGCAATTGCTGCTTTAGGACTGTTAATCCCATTGTTTCCACGCATCCAGGCTTCGCTGATACTCTCAACTTCCGCTGACCATTTTCCGGTTCCGCAGGTCAGCTCACATGCGACAAAAAGTTTCCTGACATTGTTCAAATTGTGTATCTGGTTAACTGTGTATCCATCAGCAATCCCACCTCGAAAAGCGTAAAAACTGACGCCGGCATTCAAATATTGAATTAATTGAGAGCGTGCCGGCTCAGGTCCCGTAATACCTACCCTGGTATCAAAGTCTGTATATCCAAGCCGGAATGCTTCCGTTGCGGCGTAATTTACTGTTGATGTTGTAGAAATACCGGCATAATCCGCTACTGATAGTCCGGCACCCCGAAGATACCAACTGGTGTCCTCCATATAAGGCGTTTTTTCATAAAGGAGTACCTTACGGACATAAGCGTTCAGTTCGTTAGTATTGCGAACGCTGATACGACCAACTATAATATCCTGGTATATATCGTCATCGTCCATCATCTGGTAATAATAATCACCAAATATTCCGTAATTTGTATTTGTTATGTTTATCCCTGAAGGAGTACCAAAAGCTCCGTCAACATCGCCAATGATTACTACATAATCAAATTTCTCTTCTTCATACCTGTCTCGCAGCTCAGCCCGGATGTTTAGAGCAGTCCATGAGTTGACATCATCATCGGTTAATTCATCGAATTCCCAACCCTTTTGCCGTTTCCATTCCAGCCAGGGCGCTAATGCATTCCTCAAAACATCGTCTTCAGGCATAACAAGAACTACATCGCCACGATACAATGAATATTCATCCAGCTCATTTTCATTCCAGTCAAGGAACTGGCGATACCAGGGTAAAAAGGTTTCGCTGATGGCTGAGGGCCAGGCATCAAGCGCTGAACGGTCATCTACTCCTTCAAAACGAATATCAATTTCTATTTCACTGTAAACGCGTACTTCACGGCGTGCGGTATTAACCTGTACCGGGTATGTTACAATGTTAGATGTACGGAAATCATGCATAATCGCCGGTGAGGTAGCTTCTGCAAGAACGCCGGGATACCATGAATCTTCGCCCTTACTGATCCTTTGCATTCCCTCAGGTATTTCACTGCCGAAAAATGCGCCATATTCAACATCAGTAAAAGTTTCATACTCGGCGCTCAATACCTCCACCACGACTCCGCTTCTTGGGGGGATACGAATCATTCTACTGGTCACGGGAACAGCAGGATAACCTTCTACCTCAAGTTGACCGGCATAATCACCGAGAGAAGCAATGGTTAAATCTTCATCATTGATCCCGGCAGCCTTCCATTCAGGTTCTTCCAGTTCTATGGCAACATTATAACCATTAGCTGTTTTTGTTATATTTTGTACTTTCATCGGCATAAGCCGGTCGGCTGCTCTGTTTGAAACAACAGCGGTAAATGCCTGCAAAGCAAATGCGAGCGAAAGTATAATAGTGTAAATCCAACTTTTCATCTTTATGGTCTCCTCAATCTCAGTTTGTTTTGTTCTTCTAAAAAACTTCTTCAAAATTATATGTAATTACTATCAGTAGTTGTGCATAACAATATCCAGTAGTGTTCCGTTAGGAACGCCTAATATACCCATGTCATGCATCTTTTGCATGTAAAAAAAGAAATATATCAAATTTTCGGAGCGGATAAACGCTTAGCAGCAGGAAGACTACTACTTCCAACATAAAGTTGACAGGCTTGAAAGCGACAGCCTTCTGATCAAAGTGTGCAGTGTGTGCAATTTGTGCGCTTGAAAATCATTGACAGTGCTATTAATTGCACTATAAATCGGGAGAAAGGTTTTTCAGTATTACCGCCTGATATGTTGCTGCTGATACCAGCAAAATCCTTCAATACAATGTAATTACAATAAATAGCCTTGATACTATCTGCTGCTTTATGTATAGTATTCTAAAATCCTCAAACTCTTCATTTGCTCGTCTTGAGTATTTGCCGACTCAAAAAACATTATCTGCACACTTATTGTGCAAGAAAAAGGCCAGATTCAATCTTCCTCGGTCACATGACGATTTTATCCGGAGCCATCTCAAGAAATAATTCCGGGTTTAAGGCCCGCAGCCTGCCAGATACTTTGTGTTCTCTGCGAAATCTTTATGCGCTCTGCGGCCAATCTTTCAGATAATGACTTTTGCACTGACTTTACCTTAAATATCACAAAAACCTCAATATCGCTCTCGGAGACATTTGCAACAAAACAACCATTTAAAACCGTACAACTCTTGATTTTGCAAAAAAAAAAAGACTTATGTTTAGTTAGAAAACCTATAGAATAAAATTACTGTCGTGAACATGATACGATGGAGGGAAGTAATTGGACACTGACTTTGTCCGAAACTCTACTTCTACTCTCATCATTTTCTTCAAAAAGTTTATCAAGATTGAAAGATTTTCAATTCAGATCATTCAGGGGAATGATCAAATAAACACACATAAGGAGTGGTATTATGTTTTCAAAGAAAGTAGGGATAATGACGGTAAGTATCATTATTGCCGTAATTTTTGTTTTGTTTCAACCTTTTGATGGACAGGCATGCGATCTATTCGGAGTAGTCTGTGATTCAGAAGGAGGGGAGGAAACTGATCTTCATGCGCTTGGGTATAATTTCTCATGTGGTCAGTTTCGAACAGCAGCACAAACTCCAGATCAAGGAGATATAGCTTGTAATCAGGGCTGGGGAGTAATCGCTTTTGCCTATGATCAAGATTCGTATTTAGAATATCGGACTAATGATGGCAATCCAGAAGCAAATCCCCCCTCAGATGGAAATAATAATACTCAAAATGTTTGGCATAGTTATAACAATGGAGGTATACATATTGATTATACCGATGAGGACTTCAATATAGATCATGCGAACGAAGGGCATGATGACCTCTACCTCTTCTTAGCACACGCCAGGTATTCTCCAAATTTCAACTGGGTGGATGACCCTCATCCTTTTATCTATCAATGGGATAATAATAGCGCCCGCGCTATGGCACATAATGGTGGAATCGAAGGTAGTAGAGTTTGGTTGACATTCAATCATGATCTAATCAATGGCATTAACTGGGATTGGACCAGATTTGATGATTGTGAATATGCTGGTACAAGCGATGCAAATGAAGATTTTATAGATTCAGAGCTATACGGAATGCTACTTATGTTCAATTTGTGTATAGGGGAGCACTATTATATAGGTGAAGAATATAGAGACACTCCCGAACTCTGGGCAATACAGAGAACAATATCACAGATAGTTGCACAAGATGAAAGGTTTGATGAAGCATCATTCGATTATACCAGCCTTAATATTCTTTTCACAGATGGTGAAAAACTGGTCGGAGTAAGACAGGTAAAGGAAGAAGAAGAAGAAGATACACATAGGTTATGGTATAACGAAAACTCTGATGGAGATAATTGGTATATTTTAAGCAGAGATAGAGAAACTGGTCCCAGCTATAGTCAAAATCAAGCCGATGGTATTACAACAAGTTGGACAGAACTTGAGATGACATATGAGGAGAATGAACCTCCGGTTGGAGAATATATATGGTTCGATAAGAATGGGAATACCAGCGATGGTGCTGTTACGCTTGAAGAAGTAAATGATCCGGTCAGGAGGCACCCCCGGCTCCGTCCATTTTATGGCGATGAAGGCCCGTTTGGACGCAGAAGGTACGTTCCAAACCTCAGTGTTGGTCCGAACAGCAATTATGCACTCGTATGGGAATCATTTGGAACTTCATTGCTGGACCCGGAAGATTACAACCTTCACGGAAGAATTCTGGATAATCTTGGCTTTTGTTATGACCCCCCCTTCGACATTCTCATTGACAGTAGCCGGGTTATTCAAAACGCAGATGTGTGTTTTGACCAGGAGACAAATGATTTTTACGTCGTCTATGAAGCTCTTAATCCTGATAGTAATACAAGCACAATTGAGATGTTTATCTACGAATATGATGATGAGGATGATATATGGGAGACCACCGCTTCACCTACTGTGATTCACGAAGATACTGCACATACGGTATCCCATCCCTCAATTGCTGTCGATGACGGCACGTATATGGTAGCATGGATGCAGGAGTATCACAGCACAGGCGAGACAATAGTACGGGCGTATGCCGACTGGGACGGAGGAAGCATGTCTGAACGGACGGTAGGTACTCCTGCAGCCGTTGAAGATCAATTTTACCCGGATGTGATTTATACAACCGACGACGAAAGTAATCCTCTCTTCATCGTCTCATTCACACAATTCGACCGTACTACCGGGCAAGCTACGGACGGAGTTTACGTCTCGTCGGTATCGCCTAAAACCGCTGGGGCATTATCGGCAGAAAAACTGGCGGGTGTCTCATATAAGACTGATTTCCCGAAATCGCAGTTAACCGTTGCAGATGATCATTTTATATGCGCTTACGCCGATGATATCAGCGTTACCAATATGAATGTTGTCAGCCAACGTTCTGTATATCCTACAACAAAATCTCCATCGTCAGGCTGGTCAACTCCTATAGCAACTAAAACACTAAGTTTCCTGAAGAGCAGTTATGAAATCGAACAGGATATTTCTGTAGCTGGCAGGGAAACCGGCGGGTATGACCTCGTTTACATGCGGTTAGACAAATCAAAGTCCCCCGATGAAACCTGGCCCTTTCTCGCTGAGTATCCCGACTATGGCGGCTCCGATCCGACTCCGGAAATGGTCTCTGAAAATCCGTCATACGAAAATACTCATCCCTATGTTTGCGTATCCCCGGACATTGATCCCCAGGGTTCTACCGAACGGCGTCTGATAGTCTGGTTTGCCGACTCGACGGGAACGTCGAATGAATTCAATGGGATTCTTGGAGACTATGATCCTCCTCACTTCACCACATCTTCATCGAAGCGTGGTCATGAAATCACACAGGAACAGGAGGTTCTACCTGGAATCTTTGAATTTGATTCCGTGTACCCCAATCCGTTCAATTCGACGACTCGAGTACAGTTCGAATTGTTCAAATCATCGCATGTGAAAGTTGGGTTGTACAATATAAACGGACAGCTAATTACTGGCTTGCTTGATCGTAAACTTGAATCGGGTAATCACAGCATTCTGTTGCATAACGGCGACCTCGCCAGCGGAATGTATTTCATACAGATGACAGCAGATCGCTCTTCACAGGTTAGAAAAGTGATTTTATTGAGATAATTCAATTTGTTGATTCTACTTTTATGTTATATTATATCTGTGACTTAATCGTCGAGATTAAGTCACAGAAGTGTTTCTAATAGGACTGGTGAAATTATGTCTGAAAATAAGCGAAATTGTTTGTTAATTAAATTCCATTATTTGGCGGCAGTGTTAATTTTTGTTGTCATCTCAATTCCAACTAGTATGGCAAGTCCGTGGTTCCATAAAAATTCCTTGATAGATTCTTTGCACAGACCGACTTATGCAGTGGTTATTGACTTTGATGCAGATATGGATTTGGATATAATCGTCAGTAGCTGGCAGGAAAATAGTATAAACTGGTTTGAAAACTCCGGCACAGGTCAGTTTGATGAACGCGCATTAACTGGTCTTCCAGATTCTGTATATCTTTTTAATTTTAAAGATTTAGATGATGATGATGATCTGGACTTGGTTCTTTCGGCTGAAGATGATAATGCGGTAAATGTTCTTGAGAATATTGGGAACAATTCGTTTAGACAGATATTTAATCTCCATTTCAACTATTGTGTGGATATTCAGGTTGAAGATATGGATAATGACGATGACATTGATATATTGTTAAGTGGAAGGACATATATTGATTACAATTACTACAGTGTTGTTTGGCTTGAAAACATGAATATGGAATTCGATTCTGTACATGCAGTTATCTCAGAAGGTGAAAATGGAGTTATCTATAACATTTATCCTGTAGATCTGGATGAAGACGGCGATTTGGATTTATTCGGAAGCGTATCCTACAGCGGAATGGGCTATCTGAAGTATTATGAAAATATTGGAGAAGGTAGTTTCGTTGATGATCTGGTATACTGGAGAATAGGCACTGCTTTTGATTCAGGCGATATCGACAGGGATGGAGATATCGACTTCATTAAATATGGGATTAATGATGATGATGACAACATTTTTTCCTGGTGGGAAAACGATGGAAATCAAAACTTCGAAGAAAATACAATAATAAATTTTGATTCCTTTGCAGGACCTGATGAATCAATCCTGGTTGATGTCGATTCTGATAGCGACTTAGACATTATGGGTCAAGTAATTGAAATAATTGATGGTATTAATGTGTATTTGGTTTGGCACGAAAATGATGGATTACAAGATTTTACATATCATATAATTGATACTGTAGATCATTATTCTAGTTATATTACCAATGGTGACATTAACAATGATGGTTACAATGATCTTGTGAACTATTGTTTTATTATGGATTATGTTAACTATTATTTGTGTAGCCCCAATGATCACCAGCCTTCAGAATTTTCTCTGATTGAACCTCACAACAAGGAATCTTATAACTTGGAACAACTCTTGGAAGTGCCTTTTAGCTGGGAGGAGTCGTCCGACGATGATTCGCTGGCGGAAGTGATGTATTACCTGTTCGAACTCGAATTATATGCACAGGAAAATGACACATTGATCGAACATGCGCAATTAGTTTTAGATTCTAATGGTTGGCAGGGTGATATAACAGAGTTTTTCAGTTTCAACGACTGGGAGGATAATTTTCTTCGAATAAGCTGGAAAGTCAGTGCCATCTCCGAAGGTGATACAGTCGAATGTGAACGCCCGTTCTCTATATTTATTCCGGAGGACATGACTGTTAATGAAAGTCGTCTTGTTAACATCCCGTTGAATTGGGAAATTTCTTCGATATATCCTAATCCATTCAATCCAGTGGTTCGCCTTGTTGTCGGTGTTCCAAAAACAGGAAAAGTCAGAGCAGAGATTTTCGATATTCTTGGCAGGAGGGTTTTTGTTCTTACCAACGAGGAATTCGAGCCAGGCTATCATAACCTGAACTGGTGGGCGAAGGGTTCTTCAGGCATATATTTCCTGCGGATTTCTTCCGACTCAGGTTGGAATGATACTCGGAAACTATTGTTTATACAGTGATATAATTAGCCGAATAAGAAGATTGATTCGTGCCTCGCAATGAAAGTTCAAAAAAATGCCGGGTTCGGAGAACCCGGTATACAAATAATGCTTATCTATCCCTATTCCACTTCTTTACCAGTCAATTTTACAAAAATCTCCCGGTATGCCTCAGCGGTCTTATTCAGAACATCCTTCGGGAGTTCAGGAGCAGGTGGTGTTTTTCCCCAGCCGCTATCTTCGAGCCAGTTCCTGACGATCTGCTTGTCATAACTTGGCGGCTCTTCGCCGGGAACTACTTTATCCAGTGGCCAGAAACGGCTTGAATCCGGTGTTAAAACCTCATCAATAAGCACGATCTCGCCATCAAGCAGCCCAAATTCGAATTTTGTGTCGGCAATGATTATACCTTTTTGAAGGGCATATTCGGCAGCTTCACTGTAAATCATCAACGATAATTCTTCCAATTTCTTTGCATTATCTTCGCCAATAATTTTGCCAGCCTCTTCAACAGAAATATTTTCATCATGCCCTTCTGTCGCCTTGGTGGATGGGGTGAATATCGGTTTGGGAAGCTGTTCTGCTTTTCTTAAACCTTCAGGAAGCTGATGTCCGCAAATTGCACCGGTTCTCATATAATCTTTATAACCTGATCCCGCAAGATATCCACGAACAATACATTCTACAGGAAAAACCTCAACCTGTTTCATCAATACACTTCTACCCTGGAGTAGTGATAAAACCTCATCTGCCAAGGGTTCATTCCAGGAAAGATCTCTGATCTCTTTTGATACCAAAGCATTCCTGACTTTGTCTTCAAAAAATTTAAACCAGAAAAGCGACATCTGGTTCAGTACCTTTCCCTTATATGGAATCGGGTCTGGGAGTATAACGTCAAAAGCACTGAGACGATCTGTAGTAATCAGCAAGATCAGGTTGTTATCGAACTCGTAAATCTCTCGCACCTTTCCTGATGAGATATGTTTCCCTGGAAGATCAATGGAATGAAGGGTATTGAGCATTGGAAACTCCTGTTTGAAACTGTATAGTTTGTTTTATTTGTAGGGGCAGGATTTATCCGCCCGTTCTATAGTATTCAAGTATAATTGCATAGATATCATTGTCTTATCAAACCAACGGGCGGATAAATCCTGCCCCTACGAACACTGTTACATTTAAGAGGTAATGTGAGTAAAGCGAAAAATCTATGATCTTTGATTACTTGAAAATTGAAAGTAATTTATACAAATCATTCAGGCAAGGTACTTTTATTGAGAGACTGTTCTAGCCAGGCAGTTCAACAGCTATATCCTCTCCATGGTCAAACTATTCTCAGTTGCTGTCGCATTCTCTGCATACTACTTTCTATTACTTATTGTCTTGTATTAATATTTTGGATTGAAAGGTAAAATAATGTCTATAAATATCGAGCTGGAAAACGGTCAAGTCGCCGAGGTAAAGGCTGGAATAACCCCATTGGATTTGACGGATGATGCCGGAGTTTCAAAAAATAAAGTTGTTGCCGCAAAACTGGACAATGAAATTATCGAGTTGAATCGTCCGCTTGAATTGGGAGGAAAGCTCGAATTTATCCTCAAGGGCAGCAGTAAAGATGCGCTTCACGTACTGCGTCATACAACAGCTCATGTTATGGCACAAGCGGTCATGCGCCTTTTTAAAGATGTTGAATTTGCGATCGGACCTACAATTGAGGACGGTTTCTACTACGATTTTGACCTTGAGCATACTCTTTCTCCGGAAGATTTTGAAGCCATAGAAGCAGAGATGCAAAATATTATCAAGACTGATTACCCGATAATTCGTATGGAGACTGATGGGGAAGGAGCTGAAAAAATCTTTGGTGAGCAGAGGTCGGAATTCAAACGAGAACTTCTCGCTGGTTTAAAAGGAGAACCGGTCAGCTTTTATACCCAGGATGATTTCACCGATCTCTGCCGTGGTCCTCATCTTACATCTACCGGACAGATAGGAGCTTTCAAGCTGCTTTCGGTCGCTGGAGCTTACTGGCGCGGAAATGAAGTCAATCCGATGCTGCAAAGAATCTACGGAACAGCTTTCTTTGACAGGAAAGAACTCAAGGTTTACCTTCGTCAACTCGAGGAAGCAAAAAAGCGGGATCATCGCAAAATTGGGGCGAAACTTGATCTGTTCAGTTTTCAGCCCGAAGCTCCGGGCTCCGCTTTTTGGCATCCGAACGGCTCAGTGGTATTTGAGCAGGTTTTGAGTTACATGCGTGAGAAACTTTTTGAGTACGATTATGATGAAATCAAAACGCCATTGATACTGAACGAACAGCTATGGCGTGACAGCGGTCATTGGGATCATTACCGCAACAATATGTTTTTTACAAAAATTGATGAAAAAGACTTTGCAGTACGTCCCATGAACTGCCCCAGCGGAACTCGTGTCTTCAAAAATGGATATTATTCATATCGTGACCTGCCCATCAGGATGGCTGAATTTGGAATTGTTCACCGTCATGAAAAATCGGGTGTGTTAAACGGACTCTTCAGGGTGCGCAGCTTCACAATGGATGATGCACACATTTACTGTACCCCCGACCAGGCGCAGGATGAGGTTACCCTTTGTATAAAACTGTTGCAGGAGGTTTACGAGGCTTTTGGATTTACCGACTACCAGTATGAGCTTTCCACCCGTCCCGAAAAATCAATCGGTACCGATGAAATGTGGGAACAGGCTGAGAGTGTCCTTGAAAAAGCGTTAGAAGCCAATGGAATTGAATACCAGGTAAATCATGGAGACGGAGCTTTTTACGGTCCTAAGATAGATGTCCACATCTCGGATGCAATAAAACGATCCTGGCAGTGCGCAACTGTCCAGATCGATTTTTCCATGCCGGAACGTTTTGAACTAAGCTTCGTTGATGCTGAAGGTAAGAAACTTCCCCCGGTTATGCTTCATCGTGCAATCCTTGGTAGTATGGAACGGTTTATCGGTATCCTGATCGAACATTACGCCGGCAAATTCCCAACATGGCTCGCACCGTTGCAGGCTGTAGTATTACCTATCAGCCCAGAAAAGTTCGGCGATTATGCAAATGGGATTGTCTCTGATCTCCGGCGTATAGGTTTACGAGTAAAAGCTGATATGAGAAATGAGAGCCTTAACAAACGTATCCGCGATAATCAGAAACAGTACGTGCCTTATATGCTGGTCGTAGGGGAGCGCGAAATAGCCGAGGGAACTGTAAACGTGCGCCGTAGGGACGGAGTGCAGGTGTCGGAGCCAATGAAAGTGGAAGTTTTCGCCGCCGAATTGATCGAGGAGATTGGTAACAGGTCATTGGAATTAACAATTGGATCAGAAAATCAATAAACCGGTTTTGTTGTTCAGCATCACAACTTGAATCAGGAGATGAAATTAAATTCATTAGACGACTGAATCGGAATAATGTTCAAGTGAAATTTTGGAATGTCCTAACACTTCATATTGGTAGTTTTCACTTAATTTGAAACTTATCTGGTTTTACTGCGTCATATAGTTATAAAATTACATAAATGGCCACAGAAGTAAAAAATGACAGGGAAAACACAGAATTCTGAAATGGAATATAAATTCTTGAATCTGAGACATCTTGTTGTATTATTTTTCTTTCTTGGTCTTCCCTTTTTCACTTCTGTAGCAACGACAGAAGATAGCCTTGACGCGGCTGAAGCCACTCTACTCGCTTTGAAGGAAGATCGCACTGCATTACTCTCGCCGAAAAATATTGCCAAAGCGGAGAAATTCTTCAAACGCGCGAGAGAAGGTCAATTCCAGAATAAAAAGATTGAATCGATTGAATCTGATTTACAGAAAGCGAACGATGCATTGTCCGATGCATTGAGAGTTATAGAAACAGGTAAGCCAATATTTGAATCTGTTTTGATCGCTCGCGAGGACTGTGATACCGCAGAAGCTTCGATATACTCACCCGAAATTCTTGAAAAAGCTGAAATAGAACTTAATGATGCCATATCAGCATTGGAATCAGGTAAAATCGAAAAAGCTGAACAGAAAGTACAGGAATCTGATCTGCTTTTTCGAGAAGCTGAACTGAAAGCCATCAAAGTTACAGTTACAGGTAGCGCGCGTGCCGCAATTGATCAAGCCATAGTGGAAGAGGCAATGACATTTGCACCTCTCACTATGCAGTTGGCAATTAATAAGACGGATGAAGCTGATAAAATTCTTGAGGCTGATCGCGACGCCAAATCCGAAGCCACTAAAAAGGTTGAGGAAGCGCTCTTTGAGGTCAGACATGCTCTTTATATAACCGGTAAAGCAAAAGAATTTGGTTCCCTGGATGATGGTTATGAAAAATTGTTTCTTGAGACCGAGGGTTATGTTGACAGGATCGCATTGATATTGAATTACGAGCCTCGTTATGATCACGGGCTTGGCGATCCGATAATCGAAATCGGAAAGACCTTCTCGGCTACGCTTGATAATCTCCGGTCTGATAATCGCAGGTTGAGCCAGGTAATTTCTGAGAGAGACCAGGAAATAGTTGAGTTGCAGAAACAGTTGAAAAGAAAACGTCAGGAACTTGCAGCGTTAAAAGGAACTATCGATGCGGAAAAGGATCAGAAAAAGCGTGAAGAAGAAATAAAACAGCTTGAAACCGAAAAGTTCGAAAGAATTTATAGTGCTTTTGATGAAGAAGACGCAATGGTTCTGTTGCAGGACAATAATTTGATACTTCGCTTATCAAGCCTTCAGTTTCACTCTGGAAAATCAACAATTCAGCCTGAATCATTCGAAATACTCGGGAAAGTCATCAGTATTTTACAGGAATTCCCGGATCATGTAGTTGTGATCGAAGGACATACCGATTCGTTCGGAGGAGGCGCTACAAATCAGGCTCTGTCGGAAGAGAGGGCAAAAGCTGTTTTAGAATATATATTATCTACAAATCCGGCTATAAACCAGGCAAAGATAAACTCTAAAGGTTATGGAGAATCAGCGCCTATAGCATCGAACGAAACAAAAGAAGGCAGAGCCGCTAACCGGAGAATCGAAGTAGTAATAAAAAATGTAAAGTAGCTTCACATATGAACCGTAATAAAATACAGTCCTTCCCGCCACGTGCCAGAAATATAATCAGATTATCGAAAAACATATCACTCTAAACAGTATTTTACTTTCCGTAAATATTAATATTTACTGGTGATTCTTCTCCTTCTCAGCAAAGACTTTGAATTGATTAAGCCATTTTTGGGTTTGTTTTTTGAATACTCCCGGCATTAATAATGCCATCATTTTGGGCAGGAATCCATTGAACCTGGTGTACTCAATTTCTGCATCATATCTTGATCGATTTTCACCGAGAGCGGTGAACCGATTGCTCATCGTATTCACCATACTTGTAGCTTCGTAAGTCCCGATGAATTCTTGAGGCAAATTCTTTACTTTAATTGTTTCAATTAGTTCGATTACATTTCTGCCCGCTTTGTATATAAATATGGATTTTGCGCCGGATTCACCCGGAGTTCCGCTGAGATGTTCGTGACTGACAAATCCATCCTGCCATTCTTTCAAGTTTTCAACGTTGTCATACAGCCCAATGACTTCATCAATAGGCAAATCTATCTCTACAAAGCAAGTAAATTTCATCTTAATACCTTGAGGAAGTTACTCGCCCGAAATTAAATTCCGGGCATATTTTGGATCCTATGTTCTTCTGACTTTAATTAGTTTTCATCAATCATCATCATCATCTTCTTCTTCTTCGTCATCGTGATCATCGTCATGGTCGTGATCGTCGTCATGATCGTCGTCATGATCCTCGTCGTCATCATCATCTTCATCTGTCTGATCAGCGTTTGATATTTTACCATCTGATGATATCAGGATTTCGTACTCGATCTCTTTTTCTCCATCCTCGATCTCGATTTCCACTTCATATTCGATTTGTGAGCCTCGGGTAATTTTCTCCGCTTCTTCAATTTCCGCTTGAGGATATGCCTTTTTTATGGAAGCAATGACACCTTCAGGAAGGGATTTAACAGCAATCTCCTCCTCAATTGCATAAAGGTTTCCATCTTCCAGGAAAATCAAATCTTTTTCGAGTTTGCCGTCCATGATTTCTATCTCAAAATACGTTTTCCCATCAATTACTTCTTTCTCACATCCTGATATTTTTGCATCAGGATAAGCCTGCTTAAATGCAGAGTGGATTTTTTCTGGGATGTTTTTCATTTTGCATTCAGGCTTTTCTCCTGCTTGAGTCATGATACAGGTTGTCAGCAACGCAATAACCATAAGTACGAGTGTTCGCCTCGTAAACATTTCCGCCTCCTCAAAAGGATGATTGATCTGAAAATACTCTTCTATATGAAAACAACAATTAATAGCAATATTCTTTTCCATGAATTATATTTATTTATGAACTCTAAATTTTGAACATTACCCCGTATATATTGCTCCAGGTTCGATCATTTTTCCTTCTGACAGGTACTCAAGGCAATGCGCCATCCAACCGGTTTGATTAGCGAGTGCAAATATTATTGGAAATGATCCGACCGGAATCTCCAGGGCATGGTATATTAATCCTGTTACACCATAAACAGTAATAAATATTTCTTTTTCTCCAAGTTTTGATTCTATGCCGTCACGAACAGTTTGGTAGATATCCCATAGCAATTCTTCACCTTTATTCTCAAGCAGCTTTTTCGCGTAAGGCTCAAGGATTTTGGTACGTGGATCGTGTGTCTTATATATGGGGTGACCGAATCCCGGAAACCTGTACCCCTCGTTCAGTTTAACATTTACCCACGCTTTTGCTTCATCGACAGATTTAAGTTCCAACAGGTTAAGAAATGCTTTTTTTATAGCCCCGCCGTGGAGATTCCCGGAGACTGCACCCATTCCAGCAAGCACAGCGCTGCCAAGGTCTGCACCAGTCGAAATAACCGTCAGTGCAGCCAGGGCTGAAGCTTGAAGCCCATGCTCAGCCTGCACTATCATACAGACATCGAATGCCTTTATTTCATACTCCGTTGGCTCCCTTCCCAGCGCCTGGGTAAGAAAATTGGCTGAAAATGATTGTCCGGGATTAAAAGGATTGAATTCTTTACCGAGTATGTGACATATAGTGGCGGCTGCCAACGTGGAACACCATCCCAGGATACCTGCAGGACGACGCCATTGAGCATCCAGCCTTGTATTCTCACCCTGGGGTATGTGACATGCAGCCACCGAAAGCATTGTCCGGTAGAGCATCAAGGCATGGGTATCATCGGGAAGCGTTTTGATTACAGCCATAGCTTCTTCAGGCGGTTCATGCCAGTTCTCCATATCTTTCCGCCATCGTTCGTATTGCGAAGCTGTGGGTAATTCACCATGAATTAGAAGGTATGAAACTTCATCAAAAGAACCATGCTCGGCCAAATCCTCAATAGTGTAACCACGATACCAGAGTTTTCCATTATCTCCATCAATTTTTGAAATACCTGTTTCGCCTGCAATAAGGTTTTCGAGCCCACGGTCATAAGTTTGTTCCATCATCTCTCTGATAGGTCTCATCTTTCTTCCATAGTGATATAGGTTCGGTCGGTTTTTCCGGTGTACTTCTCCCTGGGTCGGTAAAGACGATTGTTCTTTAGATATTCACGGACACGCGCGATCAATCCAGCCATTCTTCCCACCGCATAAAAACATGGAATCATTTCAGGTTCAGCACCCAGAAAGTGGAAAAGTACGGCTGAATAGAAATTAATATTGACATATATCCCTTTCGGATTGAGATAAAATGAAGCGGTATCCTCAATACTTGTTGCGACCTCTAACAATAATCTTTGTTCAGGGTCTTTAGCGAATTCTGGAAGGTATTTACGCATGATTTCAACCCTGGGATCAGGTTGACGGAATACTCGATGCCCGAATCCGGGAATTATATATCCCTTGGCAAGCATTCCCTCAGTCCATGCTCTCGCAACGTTTGCATCACGCAGCCTGATAAACATCCGGATTACTCTCTCCGCGGCACCTCCAATTAATGGTCCTCTCAAAGCGCCTAACCCTGCAACGATATTGTAGTATGGATCTGCTTTTGTGCTTCCAACCACCAACCCTGTGAAAGTTGGTGCATCGAGTCCGTGATCTGCATAAAGTATCCATAATAAATTGAGCAGTTTTACTTGTTCTTTGGTTGGTCTGGTATTCAATATCATGTAGAGCAAATCTTTAGCAAGCGACTGGCGGAAATCGGAGATGAGTGGTTTAAGACCTTTTCGATAGCGTGCGATATGACCTACAAGCGCCTCCACCTGGCTGATAATCCATACATCTTCCCAATGGTGATGAGCCTTTAGATTGTCATGTGGAATAATATCGAAACATCCAAGTGCGGATACAGCCGCGCGAAGCAGCCTGGTTGGATGAGTATCAGCCGGCTGTGCGGCAATTAGATTCAGAATCTCAACCGGCATTTGTCTGACACGGTGTAGTCTGAAGCAGAAGGACTGGAATTCTTCAGGATATTTGGTCCAGTGTTTCCCTTCTACGAGTAAATATGCTACCTCTTCAAAAGTAGCACTATCTGCCAGTTCCTGGACAGGTATTCCGCGGTAGAAAAGCTCGCCCGTATTGGGATTAGCCCATGCTACTTTCGTCTCTGAGGCGATAACACCTGATAATCCCTGCGATGTTGGTGTAGTAACAGGCCACTCAACCTGCTTGGAACGCCAGTCAAAATCCTTGTCAAATAAATCGAATTTTGATGCCATAAATAACCTTTAGTTCGTTTTTCCTGTAAAGTACGCCTTGCAATCTTATTTGTAATCTGAAAGACAAAATCCTTTAACAAGTTTTGAAACAAGAGATGTCAATATATTCTATGTACATCATCAAAGTAATTTGAAAATTCCTGAAGAATGATTCATATATCACAGTGTAGTAACTTTTCTCTCTTGAGTTCAAGTTTTGTTGCATTCTTTTTATATAATTATCTACCGGAAATACATGTTGTTTCATCGCTTCCCAACCTCATATAGATATTTGTAATATTTGGATTCCTGAAGCATGACTTGCATGTGAAGTCATACCATCAGAGGTTCAGAATGAAGAAATACATCTATGCAATTGACCAGGAAACCACCAGTTCGCGTGCACTATTGATCGACAACAAAGGCACGATACATTCCTCCGCACGAGTGAATTCACCCAGCATTTTCCCCGTCCTGGTGTGTAGAGCATGATTCGGAAGAATTCTGGAAAACACAGCCTGCGGTCATGGAAAGAGCGATGGCTGATGATGATAAAATGTAACCCATCAAGCGAGTCGGTCAACACCCGGGACAGCATTGCCAAATGGCACAAAGCGGTCGAGAGGGCAAAAAACTGGGCAGATTAGTACGATGATATCTGTCAGTTATAATAATTTTGCCGGATTAGGATAAACAAGTCCACTTGGCTTAAAAGACAGATCATACTTATAACCGCCAATAAAAATCTTAACAGTTATTGCGCTTGTGATAATTCTTTCTTATATTATATTAACTTTTCATTAAATTTTGGAGAAAATCATGAAAACGTCATTAAGCCCCCCCCCCTTAGACTGCTAACTTTAACCGTTTTGTTCTTCGTATTGTTATCATCTTCGCTTATGAGTACAGCCATCCATCGGACTCACCCTGCATCACCGACTGATGAAGGTGAAGATGATACATGGACCAGTGGTGGATTCTATCCAAGTCAAGGAGTAGGAGCTCGCTGCACTTCAAGCATTGACATGAGTACTTGTATTGGTGATTGGAATGATCTATTAGGAAGAATCCGTCTATTTACTGGCTCAGTTCTGCACGAAGAAAGACATCTCTTTAGGCCACCAAACGAGGAGGTTTCACATGATTTTATGGGCGATGAAGCGTGGGGTGATATTGACTGGTATTCAGGTAATAACATCACGGTCATTTTCGAATCAGCAAATAATGGCGTGAATGGTGACGAAGCTGAATTTGATTTTAATACAATATAATTCCTAAAGTAAGTATTTTTATATTTAATCGGGAATTATTTGTTATATTGATTTTAACCGTTTCCCTGATTTTTGTAATCAAGGAAAGAGGGAAGGTATGCTCTCACTTTAAAAGGGAAGATACATGAAATTCATTGGGAAAATATATTTACCGGTTATCTTATTTGGATCATGTTTTTTCTGTGTCTTATCCTTCGCCGACATTATCCGAATCCCCGAAGACAACAATTCCATACAAGATGCAATTGACGATTCCGAATCGGGCGATACCATACTCATCGCACCGGGAGAATATGAAGTCAGCCTGGAAATCGAGGATCATGGTTTAACTCTCGCCAGTGAATACTTATTTGATGAAGATACTACCATTATACAGGAGACGATTCTCTCCGGAAGTAATAATTTCAGGGTTATTAGAATTGATTCCCTCGGTGAAGATTCAGTGAGTATTATCGGGCTGACTATAGCGAATGGCATGAATCTCCACCCTACAGACACAGGAGCAGGAATAATATGTAATGGTACACGAATCAATCTAATCAGCAATATCATTCGTAATAATTATGCGCTTTACGACGCAGGAGGACAATTAGAGAACTGCAGTGGAAATATTAGAAATAACCTTATCATTGAAAATATTGCCGAATCCTCAACTGGTGGATTTCAATTTGTCAATTGTCAAATGCTCATTGAAGCGAACCGGTTTATAAACAATCATTCTAATTCCCTGTCAGGCGGATTGAAAGGACATTCAGGAAACCTTTGTATCAGAAACAACTTGTTTGAAGGAAACATAGCAAGGGTAGGTGGTGGTTTAGAACTATCCTTTGGAAGCCATATCATAGTAAATAACGTATTCAGAGGGAATACAGCTCATACTGATGCAGGTAATGGTGGTGGTTTATATCTGTATGGCACGAATCACGATGACGACCCACAAGGCTTAGTACTAATTCGGGATAATGTATTTGTCGAAAACACAGCCGGAAGTATGGGCGGTGGATTAAGTGTTGAGGCTTTTTTCGCAGAAGTTGAAATTTCCGGTAACAAATTTGAAGAAAACCGGTCGCCACAGGGAGGAGCTTTACTTATCACGACAAGTTGTGATCTCTTCGATAACACTTTCAAGAACAATAACTCACAAAGAGGTTCTATTTTTTCAACCAGCTCTGTAAATGGAACGAATCCGGTAATTTACTGCTATAATAATATTTTCCTGAATAATCTTCCTGAGGATGATTTTATTCCTTTCATCTCTGCAGCTCATACATTTAGTCGTGGTCAAATTTATATTTCCAATTGCGATTTTTCAGGTAATCTTCCGGCCGCTGTTGGCTATAGCAGGGAAACTAATCAAGGCACAATCACTGCGTTAAATTGTTACTGGGGCGATCCTTCGGGTCCGTTTCATGCAATTGAGAATCCTGATGGATTAGGCGATTCAGTTGATTGTGATATGGATGAAGAGGATTTTATGCCTTTTTCCAGGCAGCCGATTTCAGCAGTTTACAAACTGGCAACACCCGATAATTGCGCTGAGGTTAATGAGTCACCGGTACTTTT
>Ga0208648_1000792_pt1 | contig 29174 bp, 17 predicted proteins | sample AntAceMetag02UKL_FD_184772 | JGI IMG/M metagenome (GOLD analysis project Ga0208648, IMG submission 184772) | Saline lake microbial communities from Ace Lake, Antarctica - Antarctic Ace Lake Metagenome 02UKL (SPAdes) (version 2) | ecosystem: Environmental > Aquatic > Non-marine Saline and...
ACGGATTGACCACAATATGTTGTGGTGGTAGGGTTTCGGATTAGAGTTCAGGCACGTGAGAGCAGTTTCAGATATGTAAGGCGTATCACCACGTTTTGATGGCGTTAATTCTTTGTGGTACTGTCAAGGTATCTCACATTTTCTAATGCCCGGATTTGATGTGCTTCCGATGACATATCTCAACTCTCGATCCGCCCCTCTGAAGGATGATATCTCACGTTTTACCTCTGTTGACCTTGTAGCAGATATCGCAGGTTTAACTGATTCCAAATTGTTGGGATTTACGGCTTCTTTTTCCCTTTCATGGTATGACTCCTGCGCCAACTCCCCTTTTCTTGATTATCATAAATATGGCGGTTTTATAATCCGCTTAACCAAGATGAGTTTTTTCTTGACATTTGTGTTTAAAATAAAGTAATATTTAGCCTGCAAACTGGCAGGCTAAAAAGAAAGGTTGAAATGAAACAAGATCCAATACTCAAAGAAAATGGTCTCATCCGGGATTCAGCAGCCTCCCAGCCCTGGATTAAGGCGGGATTTCGAATCGGGGATAAAGGCACGCACACCAGCAGAACCATCATGTTCAAAGAACTGGATTTATTGTTTGAAGACCAGGAGCAAGGTGCCCCGCGTAAAGCCTATGTATCTGCCATCATTAACCAAAATTGTCTTGGCAAGCAGACCGTTTCAACGCGCAAGCTTACATGTCAACGCCTGAGCGAGCTTTATGGACTCGATCCGTCTGTCCCGCTTTTCCGTATTTTGCGCTATCTTTGGCAGGTTGATGAAAGCGGTCGTCCTCTGCTTGCTTTATTAACCGCTTTAGCGAGAGACCCGCTTTTAAGGGTTACCTCGCCCCCGATCCTTCAGATGAATACCGGTGAAGAGCTCATGCGTCAGAAATTAACGGATGCGCTTCGTCAGAGTGTCCAGAACAGGCTAAATAACGGTACGCTTGATACGGTCGTGCGCAATACGTCATCCTCCTGGACACAGTCCGGGCACCTGACAGGCCGTGTGCGGAAATATCGGCAGAAGGTAAACACGACACCAATTGTAACCGCTTACGCTCTTGTATTGGGTTATATTCTGGGGGCTCGCGGCAGCGGCTTATTCAATACGCTTTGGGCAAAAGTGCTCGATACACCTTACGAGGAACTGATCTCTCTGGCTACTGATGCAAAACGTTTAGGAATTTTAGACCTAAGCCAGGCAGGCGGGGTTGTGGAGGTTTCATTTACCCGGCTATTTACGGAAGATGAAAGGCATTTGATACATGGGACGGATTGAAGAACTGGTAACTCGCTATCGTAATCATATCTCTGCGCCATGGCAGCGCAATTTGGCTGGAGATCAGAAGACTATCTTTGTGGTCTATCCCAAAGAGGACGAACGCAAATTGCGTACTCGGCTTGAGCTTTTTGAAATGGCAACCAAAGATGCCGAACATAAATGGAGGTCGTTCAATTTTACGAAAACTTTCGCCACCTGGATGGCCAACACAGAATATAGAGACCTGTATTTCGAATCTCCGGAAGACCTGACAATGAAACTTCAAAGCGGCTTTTTGCAGTATGCCGCTCAAGAACTCCGAATGGAATTAACAAACTCAGATGTAGATACAAAAACCGTGGTGGCCGTGTATGGAGTGGCGAGCTTATACGGTTTCACCAAGGCATCTTTAATCCTGAAGGAAGTCATCCATGACATTCGGGGCCGTTTGTTGCTCTTTTTTCCAGGTGAGTTTGAAAATAATAATTATCGGCTCCTTGATGCGCGGGACGGCTGGAATTATTTGGCCGTTCCCATAACCTTACATAATGGGGTGAGCGACTCATGAAAAACCGTGAAATATTTCAGCGAGATCCTGCTATCGCAAAGCTGCTCAATGACGGTGTGGCCGCTGTAACGGAATCGACAACCAAGAAAGAAATTGAAACCCTGCGTTATGAACTGGAGCACTTTGTCTGTGAAGGCCAGTACAAGGGTGGTCTTACCCGAATCCTTGAATCGTATCTGGGTAATGCCGATTCAACGGTTCAGCCTGCCGCATGGGTAAGCGGTTTTTTTGGTAGCGGCAAATCGCATCTTCTCAAAATGTTCAGATACTTGTGGGTGGATAGCCAGTTTGAATCTGACGGAGCAACCACCAGGGGGCTTACACAGTTGCCGGACGAGGTTAGCGATCTTTTAAAGGAACTGGATACATTGGGGAAACGATGCGGGGGGCTCCATGCGGCATCGGGAACCTTACCTTCCGGAGGCGGTGAAAGCGTCGGTCTTGCTGTATTGAGTATCATTTTACGCTCCAAAGGTCTTCCAAGCTCCCTGCCCCAGGCGCAGTTCTGTATCTGGCTTCAGAAAAACAACATATATGAAAAGGTCAAGTCCTCGGTTGAATCCGAGGGAAAAGATTTTCAAAGCGAACTGCATGACCTCTATGTCAGCCCCGTTCTGGCCAAAGCACTATTGGAGGCTGATCCCGCCTTTGCCCCGGATCTTAAGCAAACCCGAGCCGCGCTTCGTGCCCAGTTCCCAGTTGTTACGAATATTTCGACGGAAGAGTTTATCCGGATTGTCCGCAAAGTCCTTTCCACAAATGGCGAAATCCCATGTACGGTTATTGTGCTGGACGAAATCCAGTTGTTCATTGGGGACAGCGCGAAACGTTCCACCGATGTTATGGAAATCGCCGAAGCCGTCTGCAAGCAGCTCGATAGCAGGGTTTTGCTCATAGGAGCGGGCCAGACAGCCCTTGCCGGCAGCGTACCTTTATTGCAGCGCCTGAGGCCCCGTTTTACGATTCCAGTTGAACTATCCGATGCGGATGTTGAAACAGTAACCCGTAGTGTGGTGCTTGCGAAAAAGGCCGATAAGCGCAAATCCATTGAAGAGACACTCAGTTCTTATGCCGGCGAAATAGACCGTCAGCTTACGGGTACACGAATTGGCCCTCGTAGCGAAGACCGCGCGATAATTGTGGACGACTATCCACTATTGCCTGTTCGTCGCCGTTTTTGGGAACATGTTTTACGAGCCATTGATATCCCCGGCACAGCCAGCCAGGTTCGGACCCAGTTGCGTATTGTCTATGATGCGGTCAAAGAAATGGCTGAAAAAACCCTTGGCACCGTCATGCAGGCAGACTTCATCTTTGGTCAGCTCCAGCCCGATCTCCTGCGCACCGGTGTCCTGTTGAGGGAAATCGATGAAACGATCCGCAACCTTGATGATGGGACTCCGGAAGGCAAACTTGCCAAACGGATTTGTGGGCTTGTTTTCCTGATTCGAAAACTGCCGCGTGAAGAGGTGGCCGATATCGGGGTGAGGGCCACCGCTGAAACCTTAGCGGATCTTCTCATTAGCGACCTTTCAAATGATGGTGCAACCTTGAGAAAAGAGATCCCTCAAATTCTCGATAAATTGGTTGACGAGGGAAAGCTCATCAAGATTGATGAGGAATACAGCCTTCAGACCAGAGAAAGCAGCGAGTGGGACCGGGAATTTCGTAACCGGCAGACCAGGCTGAATAACGACCTGACCGCATTAGCCGGCAAGCGATCATCTCTATTAAATGCAGCTTGTTCAACTGCCTTGAATGGCATCAAGCTGCTTCAGGGAAAATGTAAGGCGGCTCGCAGTCTGTACATTCATTTTGGTACTGAACCGCCTGAAGTCAAAGGGAGTGAAATACCTGTCTGGATACGCGATGGTTGGGGCGAAAATGAAAGTACTGTGCTGGCTGACGCCCGGGCCGCTGGAACGGATAGCCCGGTCATCTATGGTTATGTTCCCAAAGCCAGTGCCGATGACCTTAAAAAGGCGATCGTAGAGTATGAAGCAGCTAAGGCAACAATCGAATTCAAAGGCACACCCATGACACCGGAAGGCCAGGAAGCCCGTGATTCCATGTCAACCCGGATGGGTTCAGCCGAGATTACGAGGAATAGAATTATTCAGGATGTGATCAACGCCGCCAAAGTCATTCAAGGCGGTGGCCAGGAGCGGTTTGATCTGACCCTGAAGGACAAGGTGAATTCAGCCGCTGAAATCTCGTTGGATCGGCTTTTCCCAAATTTCCAGGATGCTGATGATGACCGCTGGCACACTGTTATCAATCGCGCCAAGGGAGGGTCTGAGGCCGCTTTGCAGGCAGTTGACTGGAATGATGCGCCTGAGAAACACCCGGTTTGTTCAGCAGTGCTTTCCGAAATCGGTTCAGGAAAGAAAGGTAAAGATGTTCGGGATGCATTTGAAGGCACGCCTTATGGCTGGCCCCGTGATGCAATTGATGCAGCCTTGATTACACTGTTCACAACGGGTCATATACGTGTCACACACAAAGGCGTTCAGCTCAAACAAGGGGAGCTCGACCAGGCCAAGATATCGGTCAGTGATTTTCGTGTGGAAACGATAACCATAGATGCGAGAGCGCGTATCAAACTGCGTAAACTATTCCAAGGCGCTGGAATCCCCTGCAAACCTAATGAGGAGTCAATCGCCGCAGGGCAATTCCTTGCTCATCTAATGGAGGTAGCAGATAGAGCTGGTGGTAAGCCCCCTATGCCGGAACGTCCTTCAACGGATCATCTTGATAACTTAAGAGCATTAGCCGGAAATGAACAGCTCGCCGAGATGCTGAACCAATATGATACGCTCTTGAAGCAGGCCAATGATTGGTCTGCTTTGGCAGAACTCGCTGCCAAACGGAAACCTTCATGGGAAACACTTCAACTCCTATTGAAGCACAACAAAACCCTGCCTGAATCAGGAAATCTTAATCAGCAGGCAAATGCTGTCAGGGATGAAAGACGCCTGCTTGATAAAACCGATCCTATTCCAGCGATTCACAAAGATGCTGTCACAGCTCTCCGCAAGGCTGTAAAGAGAGCCTATGATAATTTCAAGGCCGCTTATGATCGTGAAATGGCTGCTTTAGAAGATAATGACAACTGGAATGCGATATCTTCCGTTCAGCAGGAAGATATTCTATTTTCAGAAGAGATAGCCGATATTCCTGACCTTTCCATAGGGGATGACTCAAAATTGGTTCAATCCTTAGAAGAGACCTCGATAACCAATTGGAAGACAAAAATCGATGCATTGCCGACACAGTTCAGCAATGCAGTACTTTCAGCGGCAAGGCTGTTGGAACCCGAAACTCAAACGGTTAAATTAACCAGCGGCACCTTGAAAACCGAAGATGATGTCAGAAGCTGGATCGTGGATGTTGAGGAAGAACTTCTTGATAAGATCCTGGACGGCCCGATCGTGATTTCATAAGGATGAAGGCGTAAGGATGAAGGATGAATAATTTGCCTGCACGTCCGCAATATATTCAAAGAAGGTGAATTGAACCGGCATTCAGTTATCAAGGAATACTTGACAACTGCCCGCGACGGGAACCGATATATAATCAGGTTACAAACCGGATGCCTTTTTAACGCTCAACGAAAAGCCTATCTCTCTTATTGATACTATGGAAACAACCCAACAGCCTTTAAAAAATGTAGGTTCCTTATTAAAGATCCGTTTAGGACCTGCTGGAATGCACGTTTTTAACAGAAAAACGGGAGTAAATGTTCTCTTTGATGAAATTATCCCCCCCAAGACTACTTGGGCGACTGCTCCACGCCAAGTATCTATTGCATTAACAAATAATTGCGATCTTAATTGTCCTCATTGTTATGCACCTAAAAGTCCTGGCATGATTGACTATGATAATGTGACCAACTGGCTTTTGGATTTAGATGTTAATGGTTGCATTGGTGTGGGATTTGGAGGTGGAGAGCCAACCCTATACCCAAAACTTGCAGAACTCTGTTCATACACGGCCAATAAGACGAAGCTGGCTGTCATCATGACCACCCACGCTCATCGATTGACCGACCATTTCTTAAATAAACTTGAGGGTAATCTGCATTTTGTCAGGGTGAGCATGGATGGAGTTGGCTCAACATACGAGTCTATTCGATGTCGCCCGTTTGAGACATTTCTTGAACGTATTACTGCACTCAGCCGCATTACAACATTCGGGATCAATTATGTTGTTAACTCAAAAACTATTAGAGATATTGACAGCGCTGTTCATCTGGCCGCTGACCTTGGAGCATCAGAGTTTCTATTAATCCCTGAAGTGTCTGTAGGCCGTGGCAAAGGAATCGATAACGAGACCACCATCAAATTGCATAATTGGGTCAACCACTATCGTGGGTCTGTTCCTCTCACGGTAAGTGAAGGTGGCGCTGAAGGGCTTCCTACATGTAATCCATTTAAGAATGAAACAGGACTATCCTCCTTTGCGCACATAGATGCGCATGGAGTAATGAAACGAACATCCTATAATACAAGCGGTATCTATATACGCGAAGATGGGGTGATAGCAGCACTTAATAGACTGAAAACAATCAAACGGGAGACGGCGTAATGAAAATATGGCATGGCTACGGGTCAGAGCATTCGATGAATTTGGTCATGATCGGTCATTTCAAGAGCACTGAAGACTCTAAGAAAACCTACAGACTAATCGAACAATTAACAGAGGGGCTTAGAGATAAGATTGACATCGGTTCTCAGCGTGATCGATTTGATGACGATGTGAGGGACCTTTTAAATGAGACAAAATGTTACAATCTCAGTCCCATTGAGCTTGAGCAATTTTTATATGACACCTCTACTCGATTGGAGAAGGAAAAAATTATCCTAACTACTGATGAATCTGAAGTCTCCGCCTTTTTGAAACTTATGATAGACCATGGAGCAAAAATCGAGATTTACTCAACACACGATTACCCTGACACTGAACAAGGACAAAACTAATAAGCATGCCATCTTTAAATTTGACGACATTTTATTCTCTACCTGGAAGCAAGAACATAAATTTTGAGAATCTGTGTCGAGCCTTGATTCGCCTTCATTATGGCCAATATGGAAAATTTGCATCTCTGAGAAATCAGCCTGGCGTTGAGTTTCATCTTAAACTATCGGGAAACTGCCCTACGCTTGGAGGGCCACCTCGATGGTATGGTTGGCAGTGTAAATTACATGAACAGACCACTGCTGGGAATTTAAGAGCATCAAGTCGAAGAGATATTGAAGACTCGTTAAGGAAGACTGAAGAACATCTTCCTGACCTCACCGACTGGGTGCTTTGGACGCCCTACACGCTTAGCAAAAAAGATCAGAAATGGTTTAACTCACTTCAGACAGAGTTTACGTTACACCAGTGGGGCTTGGAGGAGATTGATACTTACCTCAGTGGTCCGGGTCTTACTCTCAGGAGTACTTACTTTGGTGTGCTCATTTTAACCCCGCATGAGCTCGCGCAACGGCATCAGGAAGCTATTCAACCAATTCGCGAAAGATGGTTGGCACCGGTCCATCAATCGGTTGATGCCGAGCGCACCATTAGAAGGATGCTTGGAGAGCCAGGGTCTTGGGATCAAATGATCGCTGTTGGTAGGCGTTTGGAGAAAGCTGCAAAGGCCATACTAGACAGTCATGATGTCTCATCAAAAAAAATAGAAAAGGCTATTACGCCATTTGTTGAAGCTTGTAATGCTTTTGCTGATACGCTTCTGCACTTCCACCAAATCCTCGCTGATGGTGATCTTGACAATATTCAACAAAAGCTTCGTGAACGAAAGACACTAATCGACACACAAGTACACGCTATTCTAAGGCAGCTTCGAGCGAGGAATTTACGCATTGCGTTAGACGCAACAAATGCTCTTTATGATATGCAAATCGCTCAAGAGATGTTGAATGAAATCGAAGAGTTCCTTGGAGTAGTGTTGGTGGCAGTACTTGCAGATGCTGGAGGCGGAAAGACCCAAATGGCCGCTCAACTTACCTCACCTCAAGACGATAGACCCGCTGGCATCCTGCTGCACGGCCGAGCCCTCCAGAAAGGGCAGACACTGGATGACCTATCGCGTCATTTTTCGATTAACGGCAATCCCCTGACCAGCATGGAAAGGTTGCTTGCATCATTGGATGCGGCTGGTAAGCGTGCTGGTTGCCGACTTCCTGTTTTAATCGACGGTCTCAATGAAGCTGAAGATCCAAGAGATTGGAAAGCGCCACTCTCTACTCTCAGCGAAACTGTAAAACGATATCCAAACGTTTTAGTTGTTTGCACGTTACGCACTGGAGAGCATCGGCGTGACCGTAGGATGTTGGGTATGCAACCCCCGACCAGTACCAGGGAGTCATTTGCAGTTATGGCTCTTCCAGATGGAGTGAGGAGAATCGAAAGCGAAGGCTTTGGTGGAGATGTTGATGATGCAATTTCCAAGTATTTCAGTTATTTTAAAATCAATGCCAGGGATGTAGAAATACCAGTTGAGTTCCTTCAGCATCCTTTGAACCTGCGGATATTCTGCGAAGTCACTAATCCCAAGCGGGAATCAATAATCAACGTGGATTATGTTCCTGCATCTTTGACACTACTTTTCGAAAAGTATGTTTCAAATGTTTGTGAGCGAATTACCCAGATGCCCAATCTCACTTATAGATTCAACGCTGAGGATATTCGGTCGGCAATATACAAATTTGGACTGCAATTGTGGGAATCTAAAAAACGATGGGTTGATGAGACTATTTTCCGAGCTGAAGTGGCCGACACTAATCGTTCATGGGATAGCAGTGTTGTAAATTTATTATCGCAAGAAGGGATAATCTTTAGAAACCCTGGAACTGAGCCTGGCGTGTATATAATTACACCGGTGTATGACGCCCTTGGTGGATACATTGTTGCTGACTCACTCCTAACGAAATATGGAAATGACATCAATTTTGATTGGTTTAAAAAAAAGGAGGTGATCGAGTCATTCGCAGGTGATGATAGCCACCCCATGGCATTTGATATTTTCAATTCACTCGTTGCACTTGCTCCCCATCGAATGAATGGTAGACAGCTTTGGAAGGAAGCTCCTGATATCTTTTTAAAAACCGCACTCAGGTTTACGACCGTACTTGAGGCGAAATACTTGGACCAGGAAACAGTTGCAGCCCTTATGGCACTGTTTAGAGATGATCCTAAAGAAAGAACCCGTTTGTTCTCTCGATTAAAGGGAACTCGAAGTGTGCCTAATCACCCGCTTAATTTTGAATTCCAGGACTCTGCCCTTCGCACGTTGTCTGTTTCAGAACGGGATTTAAGTTGGACTGAATGGATCAGAGAGACCCGCGCTGAGAGATTTAATGAACTCCTTTCAATGGAACTCAGATGGAAGGGCGATATCGCTACTCGGTCTCTGCCTGATCGCCTTCGCGCAAAATGGGTAATGTGGCTCCTATCTTCCACTGATCATGAGCTTCGTGATGTGGCCACCCGTGCACTGTATTGGTTTGGACGGGGCGACCCCGCAGCGCTCTTTGAGGAGTGTTTAGGTTCACTTGAGATAAACGATCCGTATGTTCCAGAGCGAATGATCGCAGCAAGCTACGGCGTGGCAATGGCATGCCATGTCGATATGGAGGATCAGGTTTTTGTAAGCACAATCCTGCCAGATTATGCTCGCAACCTTTTCGACTTATTGTTTGCTGAGGGTGCGTCATTTGGCACCACACATATACTATTGCGAGAGTTCGCAACCAGAACAATCGAACTCGCGGTATTTCATAATCCGGACCTGTTTTCATATGAGGAGATAGAAAGGAGCAAACCTCCATTTTCTGATGGAGGGCTTCGTGACTGGGGGCAAAGTGGAAACTCAAAGGAAGGGCGCCTCAGTCAAGATTCCCCCTTTCATATGGATTTTGAGAATTACACGCTTGGTAGCTTGGTACCAGATCGCGGTAATTATAACTATGGTCATGAAGAATATCAAAAAGTCCGGGCGCAAATCCTTTGGCGTGCTGAACAGCTTGGATGGTCGAGCGAACTTTTTAGCGAAATAGACAGGTCGATAGCTAGTGGGAAACATTGGGCTAGGACGGCTAATGATAAATATAAGACCGATCGATACGGTAAAAAATATTCATGGATCGGATATTTCGAGATGTCTGGGTTGTTGCATGATCAAGGAGTTTTGGAAGATTGGCGGGAACGTACATCTTCAGTAGACATTGATCCTAGCTTTCCAGAGCGTGTTACAAAGGGCCATATAATTAAATCTGATATCCTTGGCGACCCAGAAATGGAAATGAAGGAATGGATTAAAAAGGGCCCCTTGCCAAACATTTCTCCATACCTTCGGTTGGAGAAAGTGCTGGAAAAAAAAGGACCTTGGATTGCCTCAGATGGGTATATAACCCAACAGGATGAAAAGCGTGGTCGTAAGTCATTCTGTTTTATTCGCAGTCTTCTTGTATCAAACCAAGATGCTGCTTCTTTTTTTGATCATCTGTCGCGTCAAGACCTTGGTGGCCGTTGGCTGCCAGAAAAGCCGGAGGTTATTTATACTTTTGCAGGGGAAGTCCCATGGTGTGATAGTTTCCCCCAAAATGGTCTAAGTGACTTCTCGTTTGTAATAGGGAAAAGGGCGGTCAGCGTTCAGCGGATTCAGTATGAATATTATCTAGATGGCGATAAATTGGATTTGGATGAGCTTAATTTTAAATTGATTCATCTTCCGGCAAATAGGAGTGCTGCCGGTGGTAAGGATGAACAACATAGATGGATAGTTATCTCAAATATTGGAAATAAGGACGAGCAGCAGAACATTAGTGAAGAAGATATAGAACGTATCGAAGTGCGGGAAATGCAGGTAGAGGGTGAGGAGGTGAGAAAGGAGTATGAAAATTACAATGCCCTTATCCCAGTCTGTGATTTCAGCTGGGAAGGTTATCAAACTGCCGCGAGCGATGCGGGCCATTCAGTTTCTCTATCAAAGGAAATTGCTATTGATCTGAAGCTAATTGGGCAACCACAGACTTTCAATTTGTTTACAAAAGACGGCCTGCAGGCCACTTTCAACATATCTGATCAAAGCAACGACTACAACAATCATCAATCCATATTCTATATTAAGGAAGATTTGCTGATTACATACCTTAAAAAGAATGACCTGTCCCTAATTTGGGCTATGTGGGGAGAAAGGGAATATTCATCTGACCAAGTCGATAAACTTTTCCATGGGCCAGACCACCCTGACCAACCATATGCCGTATTCAGTTTCGTTAATCATTATGAGCGCCTGTGACTACATAGCATTATATTTCTTGCAAACTGAAGAGCTAACGACTTAATTTTGATATTGTTTACAAATAGTTACTTATGTTTTGTGGTTGTAGCCGGAAAAGTTGTTGCAAAATTAGCAACAACTGCCGTGGATGGAAAAATCACAAGGGAAATTAGGAAGTTGAACAAACAAAGCAATTTTGGAGCATAGAATGGATCCACTTCCGACAGAATTGCGAAATAAACTCGAACGGACAATTATCAAGGCACGGGATGTAGCTGAAGCCGGAGCGAAAGCAGCGTTAGAGGCTCTTGCTGTACATCATCATGCGCCTTATGGTCACATGTCTCCCGAGGAGCGTAAACTGCGGAACCATTTGCGTGCCAGAGCGAGGCAACTGGGTGACAAACAGAATCAGAAAGGTGAATTGGAAATCACCCATCTTGTGTGGGAATGTGCCTATGAGCACTGGCATAGAATGCTCTTTGCGCGATTTCTGGCCGAAAATGACCTTCTCATAGAACCAGAAATGGGGGTCGCCATCAGTCTTGATGAATGTGAGGAACTGGCAAAAGAAGATGGAAAAGACCTTTGGACACTTGCAAGTGAGTTTGCGCAACGGATGTTGCCCCAGATTTTTCGGCCAAATGATCCTGTTCTTCGCGTGACGTTTGCCCGTGAGCATCGGCTGAAGCTGGAGAAGTTGCTCAATGATCTGGAACCTGCGATTTTCATGGCCAGCGATTCCCTTGGATGGGTTTATCAATTCTGGCAAAGTAAACGGAAAAAAGAGGTTAATCAATCGGGTAATAAAATCGGAGCTGATGAACTGCCGGCGGTGACCCAGCTCTTTACTGAACCTTACATGGTTGGGTTCCTACTTGACAACTCACTGGGAGCCTGGTGGGCATCAAGGCGCTTGACCAAAGCCGATCTTCAAAATGCAACGAGCGAAGATGAACTGCGCCACAAGGCCGCGCTATCTGGAGTACCGCTGAAGTATCTGCGCTTTGTTAAAAGCGAGGATGGCACATGGGCGCCTGCTGCTGGGACCTTTGACGGATGGCAGGAGCATTTAAGCGAGTTCAAGACCTTAGACCCTTGCTGCGGATCGGGGCACTTTTTGGCATCCGCCTTCTTAATGTTGGTACCCATGCGCATGGAGCTTGAAGGCTTAAGTGCGCAAGATGCAGTGGATGCCGTGCTACGCGAGAACATCCACGGCCTGGAGCTGGATCAGCGCTGCGTGGAGCTGGCCGCATTTGCCCTGGCCCTGGCCGCCTGGCGATTTCCTGATGCCGGTGGTTACAGACCTCTACCAGAATTAAATGTAGCCTGTTCAGGGCTTTCAATGAGCGCCAAGAAAGAAGAATGGCTTGCCCTGGCCGGGGACAACACCACTCTTCGCATGGCGCTGGAGGAGCTGTACGAACAGTTCAAAGATGCACCGGTTTTAGGAAGTCTGATCAATCCGGATTTCGGCCTCGCTAAAGGTTCACTTTTTGAATTGAAAAGAGAAGAGGTCGGCCCGTTACTTGCTAAAGCACTGTCTATCGAAGGAGATAATGAAATAGCTGAAATGGGTATTGTAGCTCAAGGTCTTGTGAAGGCTGCAACCATTTTGGTTGGTAAGTATGAATTGGTTGTAACGAATGTGCCCTATCTCGGTCGTGGAGGGCAATCTGAGGTACTCATTAATTTCATCGACAGGTATTACGCGGAGGGAAGCCCGGATTTAGCTACAGCCTTCTTGATGTGCTGTTTGGAACTTTGCTCGTCAAGAGGAATTGCATCAATTGTCTGCTCGCAATACTGGTTGTTTCTGAAGTCGTACTCCAACCTTCGAGAAAAGCTATTAAAATCGACGAAATTTGGAGGCATTGCCCGTCTTGGCGCAAGGGCATTTGAAACAATATCTGGTGAAGTTGTCAACGTGGCATTGGCGACAATATCCGTAGGCAAGAACAATGACATTGAATCTGATTGTTTCTATGGATTAGATGTTTCGTCACGGAAAACCGCCAAAGATAAGGCATCGCATCTCATAAGCGACAAAATCCTAACTGTTCAACAACGTCACCAGATTAATAACCCGGATTTCAGGATAATACTGGGTTATTTTGATCAATCTGCAGAGATTTTTGGCAAATTTGTACAAATTCTTCAAGGAAGTTCTACAGGGGATGATCCTAAGTATGTTCGGAATTTCTGGGAGTTTCAGCATGGCTCACGGTGGAAATTCTTTCAAACCGCTCCTGATCAAGGGTTATTCTCAGGCAGAAATCACATCTGGGATTGGCCTAATGATGATTGCGAACTTGCATCTTTCAGCGGTGCTCGAGTTCAAGGATTGGGTGCATTAGGGAAAATTGGTTTTGTAATCTCTGGTTCCCAACGAATCACACATAGTATCTACGACGGACTTTTCTACTCAAAAGTTTTAGCAAGTTGCAGAGCTAAGAATGAGGAGCATTTGCCTGCCATACTATCTTTCTTTGAATCGGAAGAATTCGAAAGGCAGGTAAGGCTAATTGACCAGAAAAACTTGGTGACACCAGGGAATTTCCTAAAAGTCCCCTTCGAACTCGAATACTGGCAAAAAGTCGCAGCCGAAAAATACCCGATCGGCCTTCCTAAACCCTATTCCGATGACCCGACTCAGTGGATTTTTCACGGCCATCCAGCCAAAAGTGAACACCCACTGCAAGTTGCCATGGTGCGGCTCCTGGGCTACCACTGGCCTGCGGAGCTGGATCATGAAATGGAACTCAGCTATGAACAGCGGGACTGGGTCAAAAAGTGTGAGACTCTCCTGGAATACACTGACGAAGACGGCATTGTCTGCATCTCTTCGGTACGGGGGGAAGAGCCTGCGACAAGCCGGTTGCGGGAGCTTCTATCAGGGGCTTTTGGTACTGGTTGGTCAACGTCTAAGGAACAGGAACTCATCCGAACAACCGGTATCAAGTCCTGCAACCTCGACGGCTGGCTACGCGACCATTTCTTCGAACAACACTGCAAGCTATTTTACCATCGCCCTTTCATCTGGCACATATGGGATGGCCGCAGGCGAGATGGATTCCATGCACTTGTGAATTACCATAAACTGGCTGAAGGGAATGGAAAAGGCCGACAGCTCTTAGAAAAGCTGACCTATGCTTACCTGGGCGATTGGATTATCCGTCAAAAAGAAGGGGGCAAGCGAGGAGAGGGAGGCGCTGAAGACCGCTTGGCCGCAGCGTTAGAGCTTCAAAAACGACTCATCGCAATCATTGAAGGTGAACCGCCTTTTGATATTTTTGTGCGTTGGAAACCGATCGAGAAACAGCCTATTGGTTGGGAACCTGATATTAATGACGGGGTTCGCTTGAATATTCGCCCTTTCATGGCGCAGGATATTCCAGGGGGAAGAAACGGAGCTGGAATCCTGCGGTGGAAGCCTAACATAAAGTGGAATAAGGACCGTGGGAAGGACGTTGCCTCTGCTCCGTGGTTTCCGCTATTTAAGGGTGATCGGGTTAATGACCATCATTTAAGTCTGGAGGAGAAACGCGCGGCAAGGGCAGAGGCGAGGGGGAGAGAGGGGGAAATGGAAGGAGGAAGGAGGAAGGCGGAAGGATGAGGGATTTCGGAAGGATGAGGGATGAAGGATGAAGGATGAATTGGGGAAGCCGGAAGATTTGAGGACGAGGACGAAGAGGTTTGCATTGAGGGTGATTCGTCTTTATTCTGCGTTGCCTAAGACAACTGAGGCACAGGTTATGGGTAAGCAACTGTTACGTTCGGGGACCTCTGTAGGGGCACATTACCGGGAAGCCACACGCAGCCGTTCGGATGCGGAGTTCATCAGTAAAATTGAGGGCGGACTGCAGGAGCTGGAGGAATCCGTTTACTGGATGGAATTGCTCGTTGAATCCGGGATCATAAAAACCGAAAGGCTTGAAGAACTCATGAAAGAAGCAGATGAATTAACAGCCATCCTTGTAACTTGTGCCAAAAACACAAAACAAAGGAAAAGAAAAAAATGACACCAGACATTCATCCTTCATCCTCAAAAAGGTGAATAGAAACTATGAGATTTAAAAAATATTCCGAGATTGAAAATAGTTATCGTAAAAAGTTTATTGATATTGTTGTTGCGGAAAAATTAGACGAAGGCGAATTTGTTGTTCAGGAAAAGGCGCATGGCGCCAATCTTTCTTTCTGGTATGACGGAAAGAATCTGAAATCTGCCAAGAGGAGCGGTTTTATAAAAGATAGCTTTTATGACTATAAGCCGGTTGAAGCCAAAAACAGGGAAAGAGTTGAAAAGCTCTATGCGATTTTAAAGAAAGAAGGCTGCGACTTTAGTGAGTTGGCTGTATATGGCGAATTAGTCGGCGGAACATATCCTCACAAGGATGTGGAAAAGGATACTTCTGCAACAAGAATTCAGAAGGGTATTTTTTACACACCGCACAACGAATTTTATGCCATCGACGCGGCGATAGACGGCCAATTGCTCCATGTGGATAAATTCAACCAAGTCATGGAGAAGGCCGGTCTTCTGTATGCAAAAACGATTTTCAGGGGTACGTTTGAGGAATGTTTTAAATATTCAAACAGCTTTCCTTCGCAGATTTCCGTATGGCTGGGCTTTCCCGAACTCGAAGATAACCTATGTGAAGGCGTTGTGATAAAACCGGTAATTCCAAAATTTCTTAGTGATACAACGAGAGTAATTTTCAAAAATAAGAACGAGAAATGGGCGGAAAAAGCAAAGGCAAGAGATAGGCCCAAGAAGCCTCCGATGACATTATCTACAAAAGGCGAGGAGCTATTTAACGAGATTGGAAATCTTATCACAGAAAACCGGCTTCGCAACGTATTATCAAAAATCGGGTCGATTGGGCAAAAGGAATTCGGCAAACTCATACAGCTTTTTTCAAAAGATATACTTGATGAGTTTTTCAAAGACCACATCGAGGAATATAATGGGCTTGACAAAAAGGAGCAGAAGCAATTGACACGCAAATTGAGTCAGAAATGTGCGGAGCTGATACGGCTTAATTTTATGAACATCGTTGATGGAGAATTTTAGAAGGATTTCGTAAGGATGAAGGCGGAAGGATGAAGGATGAAACATGAAGGATGAAGCAAATAGGCCGGAGGATTTGAGGACGAGGACGAAGCGGTTTGCTTTGAGGGTGATACGGCTTTATTCTGCGTTGCCTAAGACGACTGAGGCCCAGGTTATGGGTAAACAACTATTACGTTCGGGAACCTCTGTTGGGGCACATTATCGAGAAGCGGTGCGCAGCAGGTCTGATGCAGAGTTTATCAGCAAAGTGGAAGGCGGCTTGCAGGAGCTGGAAGAATCCATTTACTGGATGGAACTACTCATCGAATCTGGAATCATCAAAACCGAAAGGCTGAACGAACTCATGAAAAAGGCCGATGAATTAACCGCCATTCTCGTAACTTGCGTCAAAAACACAAAACAAAGGAAAAGAAAAAAATGACCCCAAACATTCATCCTTCATCCTTCCGCCTTCATCCTTAACCAGTACGGGGGTAAGATCATGTTTGATACCATCGAGGAATTGCAGGAAAAAATCAAAATGGGAGAAGATGGACTACTGGAGTTGAAATCCGTTCATTTTCGTCAGGGAAAAATATCAGGTCCTCATGCAGATGGTCTGGCCGATGAAATGGCGTGCTTCGCCAACAGTTCCGGCGGTGTAACTATTCTTGGCATCGACGATGAAACCCATGAGCCTCAGGGTTTGTCTCAGGATGAAGTCAATTCGCTGGAGCACTGGGTTCAATCTATTTGCAATGATCGGGTAAAACCGCCACTGATGTGCCGGATCGAAAAATTGAAACTTGCTCGTAAGGATGGAAGCCGTACGCCGATCGTAAAAATCGATATACCCAAGAGCCTGTTTGTTCATGAAAGTCCGAATGGCCATTTCTACCGTATCGGCAGCAGCAAGCGTAAAATGACGACGGAATATATCATCCGTCTCGGTCAGCAACGCAGCCAGGCCAGACTCATCCGGTTTGATGAGCAGGCTGTAACAAATGCGGTTATCGAAGATTTTGATCAGAACTTGTATCAACGATTTCGCACCCCTCTTACTGAAGAATCTGATCATGAGTTCTTGAGCAAGTTAAGGCTTATTACCCGGGATGATCAGGGAAACCGGCGGCCTACTGTGGCCGGGATTTTACTGGCTACTCCCAATCCAAGGCAGTGGATTCCCAATGCATTTATTCAGGCCGTTTGTTATCGGGGAACAGACCGGGATGCCTCAGACCAGGTGGATCATAAGGATATTGAAGGCCCTATTGATGAACAGATCTTGGCTGCTTGCCGGTTTGTGAAGCTCAATATGAAAGTTGCCGCATACAAATCACCGGGCCGAGTGGAAGTGCCTCAGTATGATATGACAGCCGTTTTCGAAGCAGTGGTGAATGCGGTTGCCCATCGGGATTACTCAATCTATGGTTCAAAGATCCGCCTGCATATGTTTGCGGATCGACTGGAGTTGTTTTCCCCCGGATCATTGCTTAATACACTGACAGTTGACAGCCTGTATCTACGTCAGGTTTCGCGCAATGAACTCCTTACCAGTCTTCTTGCCAGGTCTCCTATCGGTATGGAAGGGCTTTCTGAAACGCGCCAGTACATGATGGATAAACGAGGAGAAGGCGTACCGATCATTTTTCAAAAAAGCGAGTCTCTTTCCGGGAAAAAGCCCGAATATCGACTCATCGATGAGGCTGAGCTTTTACTGACAATTTACGCTGCTGATCCACATCGTATGAAAAAAAATTAGAGTTTTCATCATGCCGAAATTAACTGAATATAAAGAATGTTCGACGGTTCTCGAATCGATGCAAAGTTCGCTCCTTCGCACCGCCCGTTTCAACCGCTCCGATATGGTCGCCCCAGTAGCCATTTTATGGACCGATGCCGACTCGCAGTGGGAGCCGCTGGTTAGCCAGCTTCGCCAACTGATGCCTGAACTATTATCTTTAGGCGAATATGAACCTCACGAAAAGACCGGACCTGCGATTTGGCTTAGATGTGTCATCGAACGCTCTCTGCCGGATATTGACCTGCCGGAAGATGCCATCCCTATTATTTACATGCCGAATGTCAGCAGACAAACATTGAGGGCCGTTGAGGAATGCCCGGACCGTTTGAAACCACTGGTTGAGCTGCAATATCGTGGTGCGGTTTGGACGCAACGTAACGGAAGGGATTGGACCGTCGAGGCATTCTTGGTTTCAAAGGATGGGGGCTTGGGACTGGATGTTTCTAAAGATAGACACACCAGGCATGCGATGCTCGGTGCATTAGCCCAACTTGCAGTAACACCGCTGACACGGCTGACTGGTAAACGGCTTGAGGCAGAAGATTTCGATAAATTGATGGTTGAAGATACACCACGAGATTTATTGGTGTGGATGAATTCTCCATCAGAAATTCAAAAACAGTGGGATGACAATAAATGGGCAGCATTCGTTTCGCGTTGCAAGGCTGAATATGGTTTTGACCCCGAAAAAGAAGGTATGATTGTCGCCGGAGAAAAACTTGGGCTAAGGGAAGATGAAATCTGGAAGAACCTCTGGAAACGTTTTGAAGAATCGCCGTTGCTGTACCCCGGCCTGCCGGAAGTACTCAGAAAATCGAAACCCTCCGGGAAGCTCATCTTTGACAAAGAACCATGGCCTGATGAAAACGACAACGAGGAAAAATCATTACGTCAGGATCTGTTGAATTTATCCTCAAAGAGTGCTGCAGAAGCCAGAAAGACAATTGAAGACTTGGAGGCGAAACACCACAAACGCCGAGACTGGGTATGGGCCAGAATCGGACAAAGCCCCCTTGCAATAGCCTTAGAACACCTGGCTGTGATGGCTAAGGAAACTTCACAAAGTATGGGTGGTGATTCTGCGGATGCAATGTCATCTATATACAGAGACAGCGGTTACAAAGCGGATATGTCTGCCATACTTGCACTGGCCAGCGTTAAATCCGCTGAGGATAGTAAAGCGATTGAAGCGGCTTTGAGAAGCATTTATTTACCATGGCTGGATGATGCGGCGCGGCATTTCCAGAAACTGATAACTGCAAATCCTCTGCCATCAGGTTGTGGTGAGCTACCTGGAATAAATGCTGAAGTTGGCGAGTGTCTGTTGTTTGCGGATAGCCTGCGATTTGACATTTCACATCGATTAACTGCGTTGGCAGAGGAACAACAATTAAAAGTGTCATTCAATTGGCGCTGGGCATCCCTGCCGACGGTTACAGCAACAGCCAAACCTGCGCTTTCTCCAGTAGCCGACCAGATCATAGGAAAGCAATTAGGAGAAGAGTTTCGTCCAGTGACAAAAGAAGACGGGAAGCCATTAACAATTGACCGCTTCCGCAAACTTCTTACTTCAGAGGGCTATCAGGTCCTTAGCCCGTCCGAGGTCGGTGAGCCTGAAAAAGTAGATGCCCGCGCATGGACAGAGTTTGGAGACCTTGACAAGCTCGGCCACACCTTGCAAAGCAAACTTGCCTCCAGAATCACGGAACAGTTGGATTTGTTGATTGAAAGAATCCGAGAGTTGCTTGAAGGCGGATGGAAACGGGTAAGAGTGATAACGGATCATGGCTGGCTCCTGGTTCCAGGCGGGCTGCCTGCTGTGAAGCTGCCGAAATACCTCACCGAATGCAGATGGGCAAGGTGTGCGGTTATTAAAGATCATTCAAAGGTCGATTTTCCGATGGCCAACTGGCATTGGAATTCTCATGAATATTTTGCTTATGGACCGGGGATCAATTGTTTCTCAAATGGAAATGAATATGCCCATGGCGGTGTGAGTTTACAGGAATGCCTCATCCCGGATCTCCGATTCAGCCTGAGCGATGTGCCTGTTAAAACCATCGCTAAAATAACAGAAATTCACTGGGTTAGTATGAGATGCCGTGCCACCGTTGATCCAGGGGGAGCCAAAATCAAAGCAGACCTTCGAACAAAACCAAATGATGAAACGTCAAGTGTAGCCTCTCCTAAAATGGTTAGTGCTGACGGGCATGTGAGTCTGCTTGTCGAGAACGAGGAACTGGAAGGCATGGTTGTCAGCCTGGTAATGATTGATCCTTCCGGTTCAGTAATAGGAAAGCAGGCTACCACAATTGGAGGTGATGAATAAAAATGGAACTTGACAATCTCGACCATCTTGCCGCCTCTGCCTTTGACGGATTTCTGGTTCGCAAAGATCTGGTACGCAAGTACAGTCGGCAGTATCCTGTGCCCACCTATGTCGTTGAATTTTTACTTGGACGCTATTGCGCTACTGTCGATGAAGAAGAAATCGAAGAAGGCCTTAGAATTGTTGAAAGGCAACTGAAAGATCGTACCGTCCGAACCGGGGAAGAGGAATTGTTTAAGGCCTGGTCACGGGAAAAAGGATCGGTGAAATTAATCGATCTTATAAAAGCCAAACTCGATTCCAAGAATGATTGCTTTATAGCTGAGCTTCCAAGCTTGGGTTTAAGTGATGTGCGGATTAATGATCAGCTAGTACATGATAACGAACGGATGCTTACCGATGGCTTTTATGCTGAGCTAAATTTGACCTATGATGCTGCAATCGCACAAGAAAAAAGCGGAAGGCCCTTTGCAATTGAGGGATTAAGAGCGATACAACTCTCTAAGGCGGATGTTCTTTCCGTTTTGGATCGAGGGCGGAACCAATTCACCACAGATGAATGGAAAAGATTTCTAATTCGTTCCGTTGGACTGGAACCGGAAACACTCTCCGAACGTGCCCGGATAGTAGCGTTGCTTCGTATGGTCCCCTTTATTGAAAACAATTTCAATATGGTTGAGCTTGGCCCAAGAGGAACCGGGAAAAGTCATATTTATCAGCAAATATCCCCTTATTCTCATTTAGTGTCAGGAGGTAAAGCCACTGTGGCAAAAATGTTTGTCAATATGGCAAATGGGCAAAGAGGTCTTGTTTGTCATTACGATGTGGTGTGTTTTGATGAGATTTCAGGGATATCTTTCGACAAGAAGGATGGCGTTAATATTATGAAAGGCTATATGGCGTCTGGCGAATTTTCCAGAGGTAAAGAACCGATTCGAGCTTTCGGTGGCATCGTAATGGTTGGAAATTTTGATGTTGACGTTGAACAACAACAGCGCATCGGACATTTACTCAGTCCGCTACCTGTTGAAATGCGAAACGATACCGCGTTCATGGACCGCATTCACTCATATGCTCCCGGTTGGGATTTTCCTAAGCTAAATCCTGAAAATCTTACCAATCATTTTGGCCTTGTCAGTGACTTTTTATCCGAATGTTGGAACAAACTCCGTTCTGGAAGCCGCCTGCCAGTATTACAAGGGCGGGTAAATTGGGGAGGAGCCCTCAATGGACGAGACATTGAGGCTGTCAACAAAACAATCAGTGGTTTGATAAAGCTCATTTATCCTGCCCCTGATATGCCGATACCTGATGAAGAATTAGAATCGATTGTTCGGATGGCTTTGGAAGCTCGACGCCGTGTAAAAGAACAGCAGAAACGTTGTCTGAAAACTGAATTCCGGAATACCCATTTTAGCTATTTAATGGGTGTGGATGGCGTGGAGCAGTTTGTTTCGACCCCTGAACTTCACAGTGACGAATTAATCGATGCTGACCCGCTTCCTCCTGGGCAGGTATGGGCCATCAGTCCGGGCGGTCAGGAAGCTTCACCGGCGTTGTACCGAATTGAGGCCACGGTTGGTCATGGGAGTGGGGTAAGAATCCTTAATGCGCCTGTACCCCCTGCTTTTCGCGAAAGTGTACGATACGGCGAACAAAACATTTACGTCCGGGCAAAAGAACTGGTAGGTGATCGTGATCCCCGAAGCCATGAGTTCTCAATCCAGCTACGTTCCATGGACATTGACAGTTCAGGTCAGGGGCTTGGATTGGCAGCCCTTATCGCACTATGCTGTGGGTTGATTGAACGGAGCGTGAAAGGGGGCCTTATCATTGTTGGTGCCTTAAATCTTGGCGGTTCTGTTGAGATGGTACCAAATCCGGTTGCGGTTGCAGAACTTGCTGTTGAGAAAGGGGCCGTGACTTTGTTGATGCCCATATCATCTCGAAAACAATTATTTGAGCTCTCCGATGAAATGGCAACAAAGGTCAGCATCGAGTTTTACTCAGATGCAATAGATGCATTTACAAAATCTATAATGGACTAAAAGGAGGATTATGCCTAAATCCAGATTAGACACATTGAAAGGTTTCTTGGAGTCTCCTCCTGGTACTAATTGGCATAGAGTAAATTTGCATGTGCATGCATCAGGTCAAGACCCCAAGATGATTGTTGACGCAGCAATTAGGGCGGGTTTGACACTCGTTGCTATCACAGACCACAACACATTTAAATTCGTTAGACGCGTTCAAGATGCAGCAGCAAAAAGAATAGATGTCAACATAGTTGTGCTACCAGGTATAGAAATCACACTGGAGGAGGGCGCTCATATCATAGCAATTTTTGACAATGATTTTGATGAGACTAAACAAAACCACTTTCTCGGAATGCTAAAACTTCCTGTTGATGGTTCCGCAAAAGATGCGGTTAGGGATAAACCCTGTTCAGAGGTTCTAACCGACATCACTGATGCCAAAGGTATAACAATTGTGCCCCATCCTTTTTCCAATGATATCGGGTTTCTGGATAAGGCAAGAAAGATATCTACCAAGATGACTTGGCTGGAATCCGGTAATATTGGATTAATCCAAATCCATGATGACAAGGTAAAGTTCATCAGCTTTGACGAAGATGGCAAATGGCAAAACAGATATGTCCTGAGCAGTGCACCTCCTTCAATAGTATCGGCAACCGATTACTGTTTATCACCTATTCCTCCTGGAGAGGCTAAAGCCCCATATGAAATTGAGAACGGGGCTGTTTGGCTTAAACTCGGAAGCAGGACTGTGCGGGGTTTGAGACAGGTCACTTGTGAACCCCGAACCTGTATATCGAAGGATTTTCCTTCTGATTTAAAAGCCTATAAACTGCTTGGCCTATCTGTTGAAGTCGGGTTTTTTGATGGACTGGAGGTAGGTTTCTCTCCAGAATTTAGCTGCATTATCGGCGAGAACCATTCCGGCAAAACCGCGATATTTGATTTCATAAGCTTTGCACTTGGACGAGACCTGTCCGTACTGAGTATTGCTGACCGAGAAGAAGAGCTCGATATTCTCCTCCGCCGGCTAAATGCTATACTCCAGCCAAACGGCAAGGTTGATTTATACCTCACTAAAAACGGTCACTCCTATTGCGTCTCCAGAACCTTCATCCCCGAATTTGATAAAAAGACAGGAAGAGTAATAAGCATTCAGAGCCGACCCGAACCTCTCATATATGAGCCCGTTAAAGATGAGCTCGTACCGGTAGATATCCAAGAACTCTCGCTCTTGCCCGAAATTTATACACAAGGGCATGTCGGGATTTTAAGAAGAAGCGTAGTGTCTCAGCTATCTCTTATTGATGACTTAGCCGGTCTTGCCGGGTATCGGAAAGAAAGAGAGGAGCTAAGGGAAAGACTTGAGATAAATGCAGAAGCGCTTGCGGATCAGTATGAACTGGTAGAGGAGTTGGTAGGCACTGTCGGCAGTATTGGACAACTTAAGAAAAACTTGAAGGATAATGAAAAACACTTGGAAGCCACCGGAAATACCTTGTGGCAGGCTTCAGCATCGCTGATTAACAATGCCAAAAGGCAGATTGAATTAATGGAGGAATCCGTCAGTGACAAGGCAAAAGCAGCCCTGAAGAAGAAATGGGAACTCAGCCGTCTGGATTTTGATGAAACCAAGGTGGCCTTGCAGGATCTTCTCAGCTCAATGTCCGGAACAATTGATACATATAACCAATCGATTGACACAATAATCCAGCAATTGGAGGATTCAGTTAAAACCCTGAAGGAAGACTGTTCCCCATTGTTTGACCGGTGGGATAAGGAATTTGCTGCCCATAAAGACCTGGTATCCCAAACACTGCGGAAACAAGGCTTTGATTCCCCTGAACAGCTTCTTAATAAAGTGGAAACTTTACGGGGGCAAATCGACAAGATTGAGAGAGAGGACGTTCCTCGGCTTAAAGAGATATTTAGTGAAATAAACACATTGAAAAAAGTTAGAGATACCCTTTTGGGTCAGCTCAAAACAGCATCTGAGATCATTGTACAGACCCGCAACTCAAAAATCGTAGAACTGAACCAAACCGTTGGGCCTGATATCACGATCAGCCTGGAAAAGCCGGACCCGCAGGGATACATTGAATTATTGAAAGAGGTCTGCACGGAAATTGCGTCTAAGGATCGCAAAATCCAAAGGCGGGATGAACAGTTGACCCTGGTGGGTACATTGGTCAAACCGTCTGAACTTGTTGAGGCGATTTTGAACAAAGGTATCCTCAAAAAGCCTGATGGCAGAACTACAACATTGGTTACGGCCTGTAACATCACACAGAACACCCAGGAAGTTTTATGCGCCATAAAAGGTGAATCCCGCACTTTGCACAAGCTACAGATTTTTGAGCCTGAACCCGTCCCAAAGATAACTGTTCGCCGAGAAGGAACTGATAAACTCGCTGATTTGCGGACGGAATTGTCTCCTGGTGAACAGAGTTCAACGATTTTGGCTTTGGCTCTCATGGCCAGGGGTGTGCCTTTGGTCATAGACCAGCCCGAGGATGAACTTGGCTATGGCTATATCGTAAACAAGATAGTCCCTAAGATTCTAGAAGCCAAAAGGGAGCGCCAGGTAATATTCATTTCGCACAATGCCAATATACCTGTTTTGGCAGATGCGGAGTATCTGGTAAAAATACGGAATGATCCTGTTGCTTCCCAATCAAAATGCACAATCGAACAATCCGGTACTTTCGCTGATATTTCCATGTGCGATAAGTTGCTCGAACTTGAGGGAGGGGAAAGGGCTTTCCAATTACGACAATACAGATACTCTGTTCCTCGAAGAAGTGGTATTTATTAAAATCAATTCATTCAAATAGCTTGAAGAACTAATGAGAGGGTTAAAACAAGACCTTGGTGAATTCAGCACCCCAGAAGCCTTAAGAGTTGTCTGGGCAACTTTTGCTGAGCTTGCCAGACAGCCAAAGGCAATGGATTCATCAACATGGTACAGGTTGGACGGACAGGACTCTGTGGCCCACATTGCCTTTGACCGCTGTTGTGAAGCTGGCCTTATCCCTCCTAATGTCCAAAGATTTGATTACCCGCCTTTCAAACATATTGTTCTCAAAGTTTATTATTCCGCACTTAGCATGGGTTTAGTACTTCCAAGCAACTTAACCCAAGCCTTGGATCAGAATGCACATATTGGCCCCTTTCATTTCACAGCAGATGGAGTAGGATATTTCTCTGAAGGGTTTATATCCATCGATGATCCCGGACATCTTGGTGAGGTCTTTCAGGAACTGAAAAAAAGGATTCCTGCCTTCGAAGACGGCCAGGTTGAGCTGCTCCTTGAAGCACAGCGATGTATCAGATCTGGTTGTAATAGGGCCGGAATGGTTGTGATGGGCGTTGCCAGTGAAGATTCCTGTATTGCGCTTTTAGATGCAATTCCATTGAATTGCCAAGCTCCTGGATCTGGCTCACCTCTGCATGGAGATTGGGCCAATTGTTGCAATGCAACCTTAAATTTCACACGAAGATGGAAGCCTGCAATTCGGATATTGGAAGCCATCAAAAGGAATATCCGGCCAGTTGGTCACGGCGAGTCATGGTGGCCATGGTGGGAAATAATTCCAGGGTCCCTACACACCGTTGGTGAAGCTGTAAGGATAGCAAGGAATGCCGCTGCACATGATACAACCCGAAAATTCACAAAAGCTGAAGTCTCATTGCTCCTAGTACCTCGACTCATAAATTCTGTTGTTGATTTTGGCAATTTGGGTTATTCATGTACTGGTATTTAGCCGTGAGTTATTCAGATTATGAAAGCCTTGAATTGATCTAACGCCATGTGTGCTTTTGCTATCTGGCGCTCTTTAATGGAAGCACTTATGATGCTGTTGATATAATCCTTTTTATCAACAAACAAATCATGAAGCTTTTTCCAGACCTTAGTGTGAACTTTTTTGTAGTATGTTTTGGCGATGTTAGACATTAGAAGCAGTTGTTTTGTTAGAAATTTGATGTCCATCTGTTTACTTTCGATGAGAAGCAGCTTATTGAACCGGGTAATGGCTTTTTCATGTAACCCTTCTCCTGTATATGTCCATGTGAATGGGTGAGAGAAGTATACGTTCCAAGTTTCAATAAACTCTTCTATGGTGTCCTGCAACAGCTGTACTGATTCAAATGATTGATGCTTCAGACATTTTTTGTTGAGTATGCCAAACCATATCTCAATCATATTCAGCCAGGAACCATGAAAAGGAGTGAAGTGGATTACAATCCGTTTGTTTTCCTTCTGGAGCCACTGGCGACGTTCACGACCGGTTCTGAGGGGATCATAGGATACATTGCTTAATTCTGCAACGGTTTTACAAAGCTCATCATTGAAATGGGTGTTTAGGTTGTCCATGATGTAATGAAGCGGAGCATCTGAAGGTAGCGTATTAACGTGTTCTTTGAAAACTCGAGCTAATGTTTGCGTATTGTGATTTGGGGTGCATCTACCGAAGACTTTGCCTGTTTTAGGATTTAGAAAGGCCATTAGATCTATGGTCCCATTACGCCTATATTCAAATTCTTCGTAGTTGGGTTTGTTGGGTACCGCGGGCAATTCCGGGGCCAGCGTGGATTTGGCTTGAAGAGCCGTGCATTCATCAAAGTTAAACAGGTACTCTGGTGGGTTGAGACAGAGGTTAACAATATGTTCCATTTTTGGAAAGAAGACAGGGTCGGTAATAGCCAAAAAATATTTATGCAAATGAGGTCGTAGGCCATGGCTTTTCAAAATGCGTTGAATAGTTGAATGACTCATAGAACAGCCGATGATTTCGCTGTGTTCTTTCAGATAATTTTCCGCCCATCTCAATGACCAAGAGTTACACCCAGGCAGAGGAGAAACCTGGCAATAAAAGGCAATGGTCTTTAATTGTGTCTTCTCATTATAAACTGGAGGACGTCCGCTTCTCTTTTGATCGCATAACTCGGCACCGGTTTTTGATCGCATTATCCATTTACGAACGGTAGTGATGTGTCGGTTAGTGAACCATGCAATGGTTCCTAAATTGACCTCCCTGTGAACAAGCGATAACATTTCAGCTCGTTCCTGTATTTGTCGAATTCCGGCAGACTGGCATTTAGCCTTTGAAGCATGATTGTCAGGAAGCAGTTCATCTACCGTATCAATTATCATAGTTTTGAGTTTTTTTTAAATCCTCCACGAGAGCAGGAAGGGATTTTGATATTGTGGGTAATCCCAATTTGTTCATGTGTAATCGCACGGAACGATCAGGCAGACTTAGACCACATCTTTCGTTGACCTGTTCTGATATAACACGACTTGTGGTCGGCCTCTTTGTTACTGCATTAGCAGCAAACTGTTGAACCAATTCAGCCTTAATTTCGGATGAAAAAAGATAGTCTGTCTTTTGGCCTTTGCGTTTGTCAATAAGCGCATAGACGTCTCCTTCATCCAGAGCTTGAGTCATTCTGGATGTATGAATGGCTGAATAGCTGAGCAGTTCTGCGGCTTTTTTGATTGTGATGAGTCCGTTGTTGACCATAGTAAATACAATAGCTTTTACCTGCAACTTATTCTTAGCTGGAACCGTCAGTGTCCTGTCTGGCATGCCAAAGTCTGCAATAACCTTATCATGTTCCAGAAAAGCTGAAGGTTTCCCTGGAACCACTACCCCAGGAGGCAAAAATGCTGATACTTTTCTCCGGCTATCTTCAAAGGCTGTAATGCCACCCCTCAGAACTCTATTAATGAGAGATTTCAATGTATCTTGTGGTATATTCAATAATTCTGCAGTAGCCCGGCGATGAGATCCCAGCAAGAATAGGGCAAAGGCAAGAATGCGTTTAACAACTTTTTCTCCGAGGATCTTATTGGCTTTACCCAAACGCTTTTCAGATAACTCTGAATGAAACTCGAGATGATGGTAATTCAACATGATTAATACCCCCTTATTTATCACCCACTATTGTCGGCCATACATCCTGTTAATGGCTGATTATAAGGGTTTTTAAGGAGGTTGTCAAGCATTTTCTGGGTGATTTATTAATCATCTATCTTGCATCCTAAATTACCAATCGGCGTTGCGGAACTTATGGGTCGAGGTACTAGTCTTGAATCCCTTAGCTTTGGCTCTCACCCCGAGCATCTCGTCCATATGCTTGAATAGGGTCTCCTCAGTCGCTCCCTTATTAAGGTAGAATGTCGCTCCCTTAAGCGGTCCCTCTTGACTTGAGGAGTAAACTGCAGCAGATCTGGAAATTCTGCATACCCAGCAATTCCAGGCTGAATCCCATCAAAGCGAAGCTTATGCTCTGGAGCAATCTCGCCGATTCGCTTCATCAGCGCTGCACCCTCAGCGACCTTGGCATCACCCTCACGAAGGATAGTTCCACCGAAGTCACGCTCAAGTCCTCGAGCAAGCTCCCTCGTCGAAGTCCCCTCGACATCAGCAAACATCCGCTTGAGCTCCGCTCCATTCTTCCCTTCGACAAATTCCTCCCCAAGTGACTTATCTATCCAGGCAAAGCCTTCACTTCTTGGCACTTTTCTTCTCCTTTTTCCTATCAGTTAAAAACCTGTCTATCGGTTAATGCACCTGTACGCCTTGAAAAAAATACGCCTCTTGAGAGGCGTATTTCCTAAAGAATTGCTGGGGCCTTAGTTGGCGGGCTCGGTAATTGCGTTCATTTGCAGAGTGACTGCGGTCTGCGCCAAAAGTCTGCCGTTAACCGATGTTCCTGTGTTCACGGCGATCATGGTTTTACCCAGGACGACGCCTTCAAAGTGGGCATTGGTTCCAAGAGTTACTGCGCCAGCGACCTGCCAAACAATGTTCTT
>Ga0208648_1000794_pt1 | contig 29153 bp, 22 predicted proteins | sample AntAceMetag02UKL_FD_184772 | JGI IMG/M metagenome (GOLD analysis project Ga0208648, IMG submission 184772) | Saline lake microbial communities from Ace Lake, Antarctica - Antarctic Ace Lake Metagenome 02UKL (SPAdes) (version 2) | ecosystem: Environmental > Aquatic > Non-marine Saline and...
ATCTGCGTGCATTGAAAAGAAACGGTGACTGGGATAACTATTGGAAATACCATATTGACTGTGAAAAACAACGGCTCTATGCAGCATGAGGTAATCTCAACTGAAATGAGCCAGACTCATTATTTTTACAGATTCTGGTTAGAGGATAAAGATGATAGAGATGACTTAATCAGCGCTTTAGATACTCTTGATAACGTGCTAGTAAGCTGTCACGATGGCTATACTGAACCATTATATCCACCTCCATATGATGATTATTATTATTGGCAATGGAATATGCATAATGGACATGGAATAAAGAACGATGCTGCTCTTAACTATTACGATTTCGACGAAACAACTACGAAAGTAGGATTAGTTGATTTTGGTGGAGTTTGGGATGATCATGAAGATTTCACTGAGATTTTTGGAAATAGAATTTTGGGAGATCTTGGTGAAGAATTAGATGATGAAGACGTAGGTCGTTCAAGTACCATGCTTGTACATGCAACTGCAATGGCTGGTATTATTGGAGCAGCTGGTCAGATGGATCTGTTAGGACAGGGATTTTCAACGCTTGTTGGAGCACATCCGTCTGTTCTAATATTTTCTCAAGACATGAATCTACATGAAGATGACCATACTGATTACTCATCTTCAGAATTGATGTTAAATTGTCGGGCTTATAGCTGTAGAGCAATAAATCTAAGTTGGCGATACATCGATAATCATTATTACAATCGTTATAGCTTTTTAGGACATCTAATAACTTCATATTTATATGATTGTGGAATGCTGGTAGTTGCGGCAAGAGGAAACGAGGCAAATATTGATCGTCACGATCCTCCCCCGATAAGACCTGCTGACACTGCTTATGTTTGGCCTGCATGTAATGGTGATTATATGATGAGTATAGGAGCACACAAGGCTAATGGTGCATGGGCTAATTATTCAAAATTCAGAGGGACGCTTGATTTGGTAGCTCCTGGGGGTTTGAATGTATGCACTGAACAAGGTGGTTGTGACAGAAGCGGAGGAGTCCCTGTGACTGTTAATTATCCAAACTCTGATTACAACAATGAGTATATTGACAGAGCTATGGGAACATCTTGCGCTACTCCCCATGTAACAGGAACTGCTGCTCTGATCTATGATTGCGTTTTAGACCGAAGGAATATTCAATTGCATGCTGGTGATCTACAAGGAATTATTAGAGCGACTGTTGATGAAAGTCAAGATGAGAAACTTGGATTGGGATATCTGGATGAATATCATGCATTAAGATCAGTATCACCACCTAGATATATTTTTGAGAACATTTCGACAGTGAATACTCCATCTATCGAACTGATAGAAGAAGGTTTTATTGTAGCGTTTTGGTTAGTAGATGGTGTTAGGACTGGTTATAGATGGTATGGAGCTGATCTTTATGAAGTGACAGTTGACGTTGAGTTTGATGATCATTTCTCGGAAGGATTGTTAAGAGGCGAGAAAATTGCGTGGGTTACTCACAATGGTGTTACAGGGTTTGACAAATATCATCCTGGAGTCTATGAGTATAACCAATATATAGGCAATGTATTTGGAACAGCGTACGGAGAACTAGTTCCAGGTTCACTTGATGGAGACGGATTCCAACTTCGTACTTACGCTTACAGGCATGATAATTCCTGGCTTCCGGTAAACCCTCTGGGACAAGATTTCGAGATGAATTTCTCGCTTGCATCAGATAGACGCCCTCTCAGACCAATGGGAGTCGCATTTGATGATAATCCGGGAGGTCATGTTATCATCGAGTGGAATGCAGTGGACGATGAAGATGAAGACCTTGCCGGGTACATAATTTATCGAAGGATTTATAATTCTCAGATGCAGATTGTTTCTGAAGGGGCAATAGATACCGTTGGTACTACCACAACTAGCTATGAAGATGATGATTATTATACAACAACTAGGGGTCCCTTGGATCCCGACGTGTATTTTTCTGATTACTGGGTCACAAGTCTTGATGAACAGAACAATGAATCCGAAAAAAGTGATCCTGCTTCCGATTATGTAAGCACTGTTTCTGATAAACAATCGCCCCCAGGCGGCTCTAAACAAGCTCCTGTTCTTGAATTAACCCTTCCAAAATTTCATCAATTCACTGGGAATCATCCAAATCCTTTTAATGCAGTCACAAAACTTAAGTTTGCCGTAGCAGAAAAAGTTCCAATAGATATAACTGTTTACAATATCAATGGCCAGAAAGTATTTACAGACCAACTCGGGATTAAAGAACCAGGCTGGTATGAAACCGGATTGAATTTGGGAAATGTAAGCTCTGGATTTTATATTTGCCAAATGAAAATCGGGGATTACACTGGGTCTAGGAGGATATTGTTTGTCAAATAAATGGAGAGACTGATGCGACACAGTTTCGTGATGAAAAATCCGATCTGTCTTACATCTATTATTCTTCTTATCTGCTGCCATCTTTACGCAGAGGAGGATTGGACACAGGATGGTCCTTTCGGCAGTAATTCCTGTCTTCTTGAAGTGGCAGCATGGGATTCCGGTTTAATTTTCATGGGAACGGCTGAGAACGGGATTTACCGGGCAGATACCTCAGATTGGATTTGGACTAAGTGTAACTACGGATTACCTGAAATGTGGGATTTGGACTATCTTGTTTTCGACGAAGAAGGAAATCCCAACTATGCCTGGGATGGGAATTATAGTAAAATCACACAAATTTTAACCCAATCTGAAGATGAAAATGTGGTGTGGTTAACCTGGAACCTGCACAATCTTGTTTTTAAAAGCGAAAACGCCGGAGATTCGTGGCAGCAGGTCGAACTGCCTCTGGAAGAAAACTACCAGGTTACTTCAGTGCACCTGATGAATGAACCGGGTGAGGTATTGGTTTGTTGTTATCACGTCGTAAGATATTCCGGGATGATTTACCGCAGCGATGATAGTGGCGAATCATGGGAAATTCTCTGCGAAAATAACCCTCCCCCAACCTTTGTACAAATCCCAGGAGAAGCAGATCACCTGATAAACGGTACTTTCGAAAGCTTTGACGGAGGCGCTAATTGGAATATTCGAGATCAGGGGGGGCATAGTTATAGACCAATAGTTCTAGATCCTTCCAATTATGATAGATTATATGGTTTTGGATTAAATGAATTCTGGTGGTGGCAACTTGTGAAGACTAACGATCAAGGCGAATCCTGGTTTAGTCTTGATACAATTGATTATGCTATGCCTGATTTACCCCTATTGTATGTTTGTCCGCTCGGTCATGTATTCATCAATGACAGAAACTATTATTGCAATATAAGTTATAATTATGGGGCTAGTTTTATAAGAATTCCCTGGGCTCAGCGCGAAGATTTTTTCGACGTTACTCTGGTCGACGACATCAAAGCATTGGATTCGGAATCTGAACGACTCCTTTTTGCCACCTCTGCCGGAGCTGTTGTTGCTTATAATGAATTGAGTTCGATAGAATGGAAAATTGATGGATTGAATGACTGTCGGATTCAGGATATCCAAGCAGATCCTGAGCTTCCTGGAAGTTTCTTTGCCGCCGGACCAAGCGGACTGTTCAAAACAACAAATGCAGGAAATTCTTGGCTAATGAAAGACTCGCGTTATTATAAAAAACTTCTTGTCAATAGCAATAATCCGGAAAGTGTAATAGCCTTAAATAATTCGGAGTTAGTCGCAAGCAATAATGGAGGGATAGATTGGGAAATAAAAATAGATTTAGCTGATACTTACAGAGACGAGATATTTTATAAAGCCATCGATATGGCTAATAATCCTGAGGATGAAGAAGAAATATTCCTCGTCTTTATACGCACTTACCATCTCGAACATGCTTACAACTTTGTGCTTCTTCGAAGTGAAGATGGCGGTGTTTCCTTTGAGATTATACTGGACACAGATCAAAATTTACCATATCAAAATTATTATCCCATCGAAGTTGACGCTCGCCGACCGAACAGAATTTATCTGACGGCATTGAATGATATTCATTACAGTAGCGACCATGGATCAACCTGGGCAAGCCATCCATTACCGGATTCGATCAAACCTATCGATCTTTTAGCAGGGTATTCCGATTCTCTCACGGTATATATGACAACATTAGATAACCTCTTCAGGAGCGAAGATGGCGGTGAAACCTGGGAAGTGGAAGATCTTGGTTTCGAAATCATAAAACCCCACTCACTCCGCTCCTTGAGATCCGGTATTGAGAATGATGAGGCAATGTACCTGGTGGTGGCAGGTCAGGGTATCTATTACCGGGAAGATTTTGCCAACCGTTGGGAATTAGTAGAAGGCCCATATGATGGAAGAGTTACATCTATCGCAGAAGACTCTGAAGGAAGGATCGCTGTTGGTACTCATGGACAAGGAGTCTGGGTTTATGGTGAACCTTTGATCGTGGAAGAAATAATAAATAGTTCCAGTCAACCCTCGACTCATACTCTGCTTGATGGATATCCAAATCCTTTCAACAATTATATTAATATTACTTTTTCAATGTCTTACACGTCGCAGCTTAGACTCGATATCATAAATATTAATGGTCAAGTTGTCACTGAATTAGCTGATGAATATATAACCTCAGGCAATCATAACATCGTTTGGGATGGTACAGATTGTAACCGTAATAAATTATCGTCAGGGATATATTTTATCAGGATGCAGACTGAAGTGTCTGTCAAACTAAAAAAAATTGTTTTGCTAAAATAAGAATACGATATCTAGATGGGTGGCTTGGTTTACTTGTGTACAGACCGGCTATCTATCAAGTAGGTTCATTGCGAACCCCGGGTGCCCGGGTGCCCCTGTTTGTTCACAAACAGGGTTTATCTTATTTCTTTTCAACCGATTAGACCGTATCCCTACGGTACTCAGGAATATCACCAACAGGGTCGGATTTGTCCAGAATCCAGAATTTTGCGCTTGACCATTTCCAAACTTCCGGAAACTCTATCAGCTTGTTTCCACTTTGGAAACACAGTATATTTTAACTGACAGCTACCAGTACATTGATTCTAAGTAGTGAGTCGTAAAAGTAACTCCCTTTCGCCGAAAGGGAGCGGCTTGAACGATGCGACTATACTACATAATTATAACAACTAATACTGTTACTAATGAAAAAGTGCGTCTCCCTTTCGGCGAAAGGGAGTTACTCGTCAAACCATATGAATCATAGTACTAAAACCGTAAATGGATTGTTGAAATGGAGCTACATGGCGCAATAGTACTTCAAAAGTTTTTGAATAAGCACCGTACTTCAGTCAAGGATATACGGAATTTCAAGCGTGATGTTGAGAATGCCGGCTGGGAAAGCCCTGCTGATATCAGGAAGGATTACCCGAACAGCCTTCGCCAGGTAAACGATCGTCGTTTCGTTTTCAAGTTTGGACATCGATTTCGTATTGATTCGATAATAAGTTTCAAAATGGGATTTGTCCGCGTGAAACGTGTAGGTACTCATGAAGAGTGTATAACTGGAAATTCGACGAATAGGAGTTTATGATGACTGCCGTTACCAATATTCGATTGCTCAAGACCGAGTCTGATTATGAAAAAGCGATGGCTCGTTTTGACGAACTGATGGCATTGGATCCTGACAGGGATACGCCGGACGGGGATGAGTTCGAAGCCCTGTCCCTTCTTATTCGCGAATATGAGATCCAGCATACAGATATTGCTTCACCTGATCCAGTTGACTATCTGCTTCATGTAATGGAAAGACGCGGTTTGACCCGAAAGGATTTGGAACCATACATCGGATCGAGAGGACAGGTTTCCAAAGTACTGAACATGAAGAGACCATTAAGTTTGAGAATGATGAGAAGATTACACTCCGGACTTGGCATTCCTGCAGACGTTCTTCTGAAAAATCCGAAGATGATTGGTCAAATGTAGCTCGGATTCTTGAATCCGGGGAAAGGGATTGTCAGGCTAATTTCGCTGTAAGGTAAATCAACTTTCAGGTCAATTATTCGTGTGTGAGCCTGTTTTGTTCATGTACAGACCGGTTATCTGTTACGGTAACTGTTCAGAATGACTAATACCCAATAGTTTAGGAAAGAATTAAACAGTTACCTATTACGAAACGTCCTTGCGAACACTGATATCAAGATTAGAGTCGATGATCAATGTTATTTGTGTGCCTTTACCAACCTCACTTTCGACTAAAATTTGACCTTGATGGTCAGATATAATCTGGTAACAGATTGAAAGACCGAGCCCGGTGCCTACTCCTACTCCCTTTGTTGTGAAGCCCGGATCAAAAATCTTGTCCAAATGTTCTTTCGTGATTCCCGTACCGGTATCTTCGAAACGAATATGTACATTTTCGTCTTTCATAAAAGTGGATATGGTAATTGTACCTTTATCCTCTATTGCATGCAGTGCATTGATAAGCAGGTTCACATAAACCTGGTTCAGTTGTGCCGGATAACAATGGATAGGCGGGATATCCCCGAAATTGCGAATCACCTCAACTTTGTTTCTCAACTCATGATTGACCAGGGCAAGAGTGTCTTCGATTCCCTCATGTATATCGACTTTCATCAGATCCGACCGGTCCAGTCTGGCAAAACTTTTCAAGCGGCTGACAATTTCTGTGACTCGTTGTGTACCGGATGAAATAACTTTATTTGCTTCATCAATAACCTTGATTAGTTTTTCATATTCATCGGACTCATCACCGCATTTTTTCAGCAGCTCTTTCATCTCGTCTTTTAACTTTTCGGTAGCACTCATCAGGGTTCCGTGCATACTGTGAACCGCACCGACCGGGGTGTTTATTTCATGTGCAACGCCTGCTACCAGCATACCGAGGGATGCCATCTTTTCAGATTGAAGCAGTTGCGCCTGGGTTTCATTCAGATGTTTATATGCCTGGCTTAGTTTTTCATGTGTACGTTCGAGTTCATCGAGGACTTGCTGTCGTTTGCGGGCTTCATGCAGCTCCTGCTCATGTCTCTTATTCTCTTCCTCAAGACGGAGCCTCTCTATCTCCTGTTTTTTCGCTTCACGTTCTTTCTCAAGTGCCAGTTCGGACAGTTTTTTTACGTCTTCAATTTTAACCAGGAGGTCTTTGTTCGTTAGGGCGACGCTTCGTGCGAGATAGATAGACATGGCTAACAGCAATCCCAATATGCCCCAGATGTATATCATAGGAATAAAGGGCAGAACACCGGTTTTATCCAATGATTCCAGCATCTGGTATCCGGAACCAAGACATACGATGATAAATCCGATGGCAAGGATCCAGACACCGCTTCTTCTTTGAATCAGCGCGCGGATTACTATGCGTAATTCCTCGACTATTACAAGAAGTGCGAAAACTAATAGATACTGATGATTTAAACCACGAATAAGAATCAGGAATAATACTGCAACACCCAAAACAGGCCAGAATTGTACAGGCATTTTTGTATAGAACAGGGAATACACCAGCCTTAAACCGGTAACGGTTATACCGAGAAGACAAAACTTGAAAATGTAATAGGTAAAAAAGAATTCTGAAGCGTTTGCGATATCCAGTTGAGCAAATTCCGTCAGGGTCAGACCCGCCATAAAAAATGCTAACAGGGCTATCCAGATATTCTGATTCAACCTTGGAAAGAAAACGAAAAGGAGAATATGGAGCAATCCAAGCGCAACAGACAATCCGATAATAATCATCAATTGGGCGGTGTTCCGGATGGAATTGCCAATAATCGATTCTTCAAAATTTATCAGATCTTTGAAGTCAATACTGAAACCAATATGCGCATTAAATTTTCTAAGGATATCCGCTTTATTATTTGAATATCGAACTGCCAGGAGATGAGATGTTGTGTCACTGAATTGAATTGGCAGTATCTTTTTCTGCGGGTAATAGGGAGCATCTTCCTCATCAACACTCCTGCCGGGTTTTCCAAGGGAATAAAGAAGTTTTCCATCCATGAATACCTGGCATGCACCCGAGTACTCAAGCTCCAGCGCCAATGGATGATTCCATAAACTGGAGTCCACCTCCAACGGCATCCTGAACCAGCCGATTCCCCTCCAGTCACTGATTGGAGAATCGACCATGTTGATACGGGAATCAACATATTGCCACGAACTATCATCGAAATTCGATGCTGACCATAAAGGATCATCCCCTTCATGATAACGCCATAACCACTCTTTAGTTACAGTAACTTCTTCTTTAACAGCGTCATAACTTAGATGCATCGAACTGGGTTCACCAGTGGAACTCTTCGGATTTAGAATGATTAAAATCGTGAGGAAAAACAGCAGCCAGATATGTGAGAATATTTTTTGCATTATGGAATTTATTACCATCGCAGTTAACAAAATGATTAAGAATATACGAAGTGAATCCGGTAAGCGCATTAATTTGTCTGAAATTTAAAGCAATAAGATGGAATGTCTTTCATGCCGGTATGATCACGAGTCAAGCCCGAGAATGACAATCCCTTGAATCAGTGAATTAATGCATTAATGCCACTTTGTATCTTATGATAAGAGGAGCACCCGCGGGGAATACTAAGGAAAATCCAGGTTAATAACTAAATCTATGGATTCGCAAACCACCAGGTCATTGACAGATCCTCGGGTAGCTTCTACTTCAGGATGATGGGGAACGACATTTATATATGATTCATGTGTCAGCTCAGAAACACTGTAGCCGGTGATAAAACCAAAAACGAGAATTGCGACCGCTTTTAGAACCGTTCGCAGCAGGTGGTGTCTCGAGCGAGGCAATGGAATTATTTTACTTTTTACAGGTAATTCAAAGCTGCCTATTAGCTCAATATCGTCAGTTGCTTTTTGATGTTTTTTGCCGCACTCATCGCACCGCGAGATATGTGATTTGATATTTTTCGTATCGTCATCATCCAATAGATCAAGAGAAAGCTTGAGAATAGTATCATCATCAGGATGTTTCATTCCAGGATTCCTTTCTTACGTAAATCTTTACGGCAGTTATTTACAGCATTAAATATCCGGGATTTCACAGTTCCAATAGGAACATCGGTAATTTTGGCAATTTCATCGTATGAATGACCACCATAAAATCTTAACACCAGGGTTTCACGCTGCCTGGCATCGAGGGAATTAATTGCCAGGGCAAGGAAACGATCTTTTTCTTCTCCAATTATTTCATCGAGGCTGCTGGGATTCACAGCCTCCGCCTCAGAATCCAGCTCAATGAATTTGCCAAAACGTTTTTTTTCTTTCAATGCAAGATGATAAAGTATTTTCGACAGGTAAGCCTTGAGGCTGCCATCATGATGTTTTTCTTTTTTTCGAAAGATTTTGATGAATGTTTCCTGCGTCAGGTCATTAGCAGTCTCTATTGACCCGGTGATTAGAAAGGCAATTTTTACCAAATGAGGATTGTGTCCCTCGACTATCTTTCGCCAGGAGACCTCATCACCTTTTCGGGCGCTTTCAAGAATATCCCAATCAGAATTCATTAGATGCTCAGTAACCGTATTATTATTCTATTTTATTTATATTCTCGATCTCTATGATGTCTTTTATCTCTGTGTGTTTACGCCACATTGACATCATTTCATCCTGCATCTCTCTCGGAATCAAGTCTTTAACATGTTGCTGATACCACTTGAAGAATTTGAGCTTCGTTCCAGGTTCTATGTTCTTTCCCTCATTCATGAAGACATGAATTCCATGTGCGTAATTCATCATCAGTCCTCTACCGGCATCACCTTTTTTTGAGTAGTGAAGTTTCCAACTATCCATCCCGCCGGTTCGGAAATCTTCGATCCATACTTGTCCTGAGTGTTTTAACGTTTCGACATCAGACCTGTCAAGGGGACTAACCAGCGTGACTAACCCGATATCAACTCCGTCATCTCTGTATTTGTCCACCATTGGTGATGAATAAAGTGTGTGCGAGAAATAAACCGGACGGTTTTCTTTTGCAGCCGATTGGATTATCAACGTCATCAAAGTATCACCGAAGGGACCTCCGGATGGAACAGGTTCATTCTTGTTTTTCAGTTCCTTAATAATGCGTTTTCGGAATTCTTTTAGGTCTTTGCCTGACATAAAATTCGGTAATCCTTCTTCTATCACAACACCGGGATACCATTCTGTATTCAACAGGGATCTGTTAACGATTGAAACATCCGGTCGGAAATTCAGAATCTTTGTCAAGACCCATCCAGGATATGTATCATTATCCCCATTGGTGTAGAGGATAGCATTTTTGTCGAGAGCTGTCAGCATATTGTAGTTGTAATCCATTACCTCTTCAGAGATAGCAGTGCCTTCAAGAAGTCTTCGTAATGCTTTGTTTGTCAATTCTTTGTCACCCTGTTCCATATATATCGTAACCAGGGAAAACCAGGGATCCATATAATCGGGGTCTAAGAGTACAGCACGTTCAAGGTAGTTTCGGGCAACATGATCATCTTCCATTCCATGCTGCCTGCAAGTTGAGAGATATAACAATGTAGGATTAGCGGGATATTTCCTGATCCCTTTTGCAAGATACTTTTCAAAATCAGGGTCACCGGCATATCTTGCTGCATACATCCAATTGCCGTAAGCATCTTCAGAGGGGAACTCTTTGTTATAAATTTTCCACAAATCAGCCAATTGAGAATACGTATCTTTATCGTAAATTACCTCACGTTTGCTGACAATTTTTTCAGGTCTCACCACATCTTTTGCCAGTGATTTCAGACTTGATGAGATTAAAAGACTAACTGTGAGAACAGTGATCAAACCTCTTTGAATGTACATTTCTCCTCCTTATAGGCAGTTTTTTCAGCTTGCCTGAGTATTTTCGATAATTAGCGAGTAATTTCCAAGCCCATTAACGTTTGATACTCAACAGGAATTATAACTCACTTATTATTATAATCCTGTTTGGACAGATTTGTTCATTCTCCCGGAGATTTCTTTCCAGGATCGTGGAAATAAAAAAATACCCTGACTTAACATCAGGGTACAATAATATTAGCTATTACAATTTTTTGTAATAGAAAAAAACGGCTGAATTCGATAAAGATTAAAAGATTATTGAGTCTTTCTGCCTTTTTTCTCTTTCGGCGCGACCCATAGTAATGCTGCCAAAGATGAATCCAGTTTTATGTCCTTACTGTCAATCTTTGCACCAATGGTTCCATTATCAGCATCTTTTGTCTTAGTGATCTTCACACCGGGATGCGCACCAACCTTAAGGAGGTCTCCAAGAAGTTTGCGATCGCGATTATCTATTCTGCGGAGTGTCGCAATCTGACCAACCTTAAGCTTTGTCAGGGGGATATAATGCATCTCGGGCATGCTGCCGTTCTCATCAGGAATAGGATCACCATGTGGATCAAAAGCCGGATGTACGAGCTTGGAGTCGATTCTTTTCATCAGATCATCAGTAACAGCGTGCTCCAAAGATTGTACTGCATCGTGTACATCTTCCAGCTTATATTCAAGGAATTCCACCAGGAATGTTTCCAGCAGACGATGCCGACGGATCAGTCGAACTGCAATTTCACGACCGGCGGCTGTAAGCGAGGATGGACGATAACGTTTATAGTTTATCCAGCCGCGTAGATTTAACCGTCGAAGCATTCCAGTTACTGAAGGTGGTTTGACACCGAATACCTTTGCTAAATAGCTTGTTCCTGCCCTGGTTCCTTCGAACTCAAGCCGGAATAGGGTCAGCAGATACTCTTCTGCCGAGGATGAGATTTTTTTTGTTTTACGCATGTTTTTGTCCTTGTCTAATATATGTTTGTAGTATTTAGGATGGCTTAATTTATTGTCTAATTTATACTATCGCAAGAGTTTTAACAAAACTCACAGAGTCAAAACAACTTGAAACCTGAGTAGTATTTTAATTGTCATAACTTATGTACCTTCAAACAAATGATATGTTCCATAGTCCGGAGTTTAGACATAAGTGAAGCTCATAGACCGATATATAATTCGTGAATTGATAGCGCCTTTCTTCATAAGTGTTTCGCTGATCATGCTGCTTTTCACCCTGAACCTCGCTTTTCGTATGTTAGGCAGAATAGTTGGTCAGGGTTTACCGCCGATGGTAATCCTCGAGTTTTTCTTTCTGAATCTTGCCTGGATTTTGACACTCGCTGTTCCAATGAGTGTTTTAGTCGCCAGCCTGATGGCGTTCGGACGCCTGGCCGGTGACTTCGAGATAGTAGCTCTTAAAGCAGCAGGAATAAGCCTGATCAGAATGATCATACCGGCAATAGCTGCATCAATAGTCGTAGGTGCATTTTCATTATATTTTCAGGATAAGATACTTCCTGATTATAACCATCGTAATAAATTGCTTACAATTTCAATTCGGAGGAAAAAACCAAGTATAGCTATCAAGGATGGTATTTTTACACGCGATCTTCCAAAGCAAACCCTGCTCGTCGGTTCTCAAGATCCATCAAAAGATATGCTTCACTCAATTACAATCTTTGATGATTCTGATCAGAAAAAACCTTCCACAGTGGTCGCAGACAGCGGCAGACTTAGTTTTGTCGATAGCCTGGGGATGTATCAGTTTCGCTTGTTCTCAGGTGAAATTCATCAGTTGGAGCGTACAGATCCTTCGGGATATGAAATCCTCTCATTTGAAGAGGCAATATTCCGTTTTAACGCTGAGAATCAACTGTTAAAACGTCGTGAAAGCGGATACAGGGGAGATCGTGAGCTTGGGCTTGGAGATCTGAAGAAACGAATAGATGATCTGAAAAACCGTAAAGACGTTGTCCGACATCAAAAGCAGATAAACCGTTACAAGGTGGAATATCATAAGAAATATGCAATTTCGTTTGCGGTGATAGTTTTTGTGCTTATTGGCGCTCCCCTTGGAGTCAAATTACATAAGGGTGGTCTCGGGATTTCAGCAGGAATGTCGATTTTCTTTTTTCTATTGTATTGGACTTTTCTTATCGGTGGTGAGGATATTGCCGACAGGGGGCTGGTGGATCCGTGGATAGCAATGTGGGCGCCAAATATGCTGCTATTTATTTTTGGATTTATTCTCATAAGACTGGAAATGCAGCAGCATCTGGTGATCAACTTCGGCTGGAGGCGAAAGAATGAATATGATGCAAGAGATACTGAAGACTGGAAGATAAGCCCGGATAGAATAGAAGAATATGCAAGGATAGAATCTGAAAAGTATTCCGGAAGTGTTGTTAGAGGGTCGCAGGACTCTCGAGATCAGCTATCTAAACGAAATGATAATGTTGATATTTCCGTAAATGACAATGAAGTAACAGGAAATGATGATGATCATTGATCGATATGTAGCGAAACGTTTTTTTCAGTTTTTCATGCTTGCAACTATAGCATCCCTTGCAATTTACCTGGTTGTAGATCCTGTCGAAAACCTCGATAAGTTTCTGGATAAAGGTGTTTCTAAGAAAGACATTGTCCGGTATTACATTCTATATGTTCCCTATATCCTGTATCTTGTTTATCCGGTTGCCATGTTGCTTGCGACAATGTTCTGTATCGGTGGTTTGACTTCTCTGAACGAATTACTTGCCATGACCGCCTCCGGAATTCCATTACACCGGCATCTATTCACCCTGATTTTTATCAGTTTCATAATGAGTATGGGAGCATATTATTTTGGTGAAAATATCGTGCCCTATACAAACAAGGAAAGGCTCGCTATCTGGCGGCATCAGGTGAAAGGAAAACAAGACTGGAGAATGCTTGACCAGGGACAGGTATATCTTCAGGTTGGACGCGGAGAAGTATTGCATCTCGACTTGTACCAACCTAAAACGCTCATCGGTTATGGAGTTGATTTATATTACCTTGAAAATAGCAGAATAAAGAAACGAATCAGTGCAAAGAGTATGTCCTGGGATGGAACCGAGTGGATATTCCGTGATACATATTTAAGAACATTTGAGACTGACGATGAGGTTGTAGAGTTTTCGGAACGCTATAGTCCGGAATTAGGGATTGCACCTGAACAACTTGTCGAATTAAAAATTGAACCTGAAGAAATGGGACTGCGAGAGCTCCGTAATTTTGTTGACCGTATAATCGAAACCGGCGGCAGGGCAGACCGGTGGATAGTTGACATCCACAGTAAAGTCGCATTACCCTTTGCTGCCTGTATCATCGTGCTTTTTGGAGTACCGGTGTCTGCCGTCCGCAGGAGAAGCGGCGTGATTTTTGGGGTAACCATAAGTCTTTTGATATCTTTCCTGTATTTTGGAATGATGCAGGCAGGAAAAGTCCTTGGCTACAAGGAGTTGATTGATCCATGGTTGGCGGCATGGATGGGAAATATCATCTTTTTTATAGTGGGTTTCTTTCTTTATCTTCGAGCACCGAAATAAAGCAATTAAGAATTTTGTATCTTTCTGGTTTTGTACTTTCAAACTTTTATATATTTTCAGAGCGGGTATTAGAATGGAATTCATAAAAACATCAATTGAAGGTATGTTTGTCGTTGTTCCGCAAGTATTTTCCGACGAACGTGGTTTTTTTATGGAAACTTATCACGTTGGAAAATTTGCCGCAAATGGTATCGATCTGTCATTTGTACAGGATAATCACAGCCATTCCACCAGTGGTGTGCTTCGTGGGCTGCATTATCAACTGCATCATCCCCAGGGAAAATTGATACGTGTGATGCACGGCGAGGTTTTCGACGTGGGCGTTGATATTAGAAAAGGTTCCCCGACCTTCGGAAAATGGCACGGTGAGATTCTGTCCGGCGAAAACAAATTGATGCTGTATCTTCCTCCCGGTATTGCTCATGGCTTTTGTGTCCTGTCTGAAGAAGTAGATTTCCTATATAAATGCACCGATTTGTATAGCCCGGAAGATGATCGCGGTCTGATTTGGAATGACCCATCCATTGGGATTGACTGGCGTATAACAAATCCGATTCTTTCAAAAAAGGATCAGCAGAATCCAGGCCTGGGCGAAATTGAACTTCCTTCATACATGCAAACGTAGATACTGTGTGGGGAGAGCGTAAGCGGTGCTTGCGTCTTTCGCTGTCAGATTGCCATATTTGGTTTTTTAAGCGGGTAATCCTGCATTCAGGGTGAGAGAGCAAAATTTGTAAATGAAGGCAGGCATAAAATATAACATCAGTACGCTGAAAATTTGACTCATTTGGAGACGTTGTGATAGCGAAAGAAACTGTAATTTCCCACAAATGGCAGAAACGTTTTATCGACCTTGCACGTTTTTGGGCACAATTCATGACTTGCGACCGGGCACATGTAGGCGCTGTAATTGTTCGGGATAAACGTGTGATTGCATCTGGATACGGTGGTGCACCATCAGGAAGCCACACCTGTGATCAGGTAGGACATGCAATATTCAAAGGCCATTGTGTCCGAACGGTTCATGCTGAAATGAATGCTATTGCCCAGGCAGCTCGATTTGGGCCATCAGTAGATGGATGCGATATTTACTGTACCTTGATGCCATGCTGGAATTGTGCTAAAATGATCTCAGCCGTTGGAATTGCAAGAGTTTACTACGAAGATGTCTATCATCCGGAAGAGTGGGATTTCTATAAACCGCTATATGAGAATCTCAAAACTCTCTTTATTCGGCTCGAAAGCCCACCTGAGACAACCGGAGCCGCTAAATAAAATATGCAACATCTTGATGGATTTGGCATCGAATAGAAAGAACTGTGAAAGTAAAATATGTAATAACCCTGTGCTGAATGTATTTACATAGGTTAAGTGATAGAGAAACATGTTAGTTAGGATACAGAATGCCGACTTATACATATAAATGCGATGATTGCGATTACGAGTTTGATCTCTTCCATTCAATTTCAGATACGAGCGAAAAAATCTGCCCCAAATGCGACAAGTCCGCGAACAGATTTTACGGTGAGTGCGCCGGTATTGGTGTTAGCCGTAGTGGATTATCTTCATCTCCACCTCCTCCACCCGCAGTGCATTCAGGATTTGGCTGAGCCGCCTGCTAATAGTCCCGAGTTTCGGGAAAACAAAACTTAGATTATACTGCTTTAGATGTTGCTGGTATTCGTATCTTTAAACAAATGAAGAAACCTGCAAATGCAATAACGCCTGCTAAAATAAATACCCAGCGGTATCCGTACGCTTCCCAGATATATCCTGAAAGCACCGGCAAAGACATTGCAACCACATGATCGATTGTGATTCCCATTGAGATTGTAGGTGTAATATCTGAGGGATCGTCGGCAATTTTCTGTAAATATGTTGTTCGGGCGATGCGAAGAGCGAAAAGAATATTATCAATGATATAGGCAGCATATAGCGCATATAATGCCCAGGGTAAAGCCAGGAAATCAGACGCAAAGGCATAGGTCAGACAGACTAATATGAGGATGATTTCATCGGCAGCAAGCACAGTTCGTTCACCGAGTATATCTATGACTTCTCCAAGCAATGGTCTAAGAATTACACCCAGGGTTGCCGAGATGAAAAAAAGAAGCGCGATTGTGGATACCGGAACACTATATATTGAGACCAACACCCATGCGCCAAATGCCAGGAATATCTGTTTTCGTATGCCGAACAAAGCGCTGATGGCATAAAAGATTCCATATTTCTTTTTCAACACAATTTTTCTGGATGGAGGATCGCTCTTGCCGATGGAAAGCTTGAGGTAGAATATCCCGGCAATAAAAGCACACCCAGCGGCGATAGAATAGAAAATATCATACCGGTCACCAAAAACTTTCGCCAGGAGGAATATAAGTCCGACTCCGATAATAGTGCCCAGGTTCCTCGCTCCGCCGAACTGACCCAGCCGTTTGCCTTCATTTCCGGTCTTCGCCAGCTTCAACCCAATGGGACCCTCGACCGCAAAAATGATATGATCTCCAAGTGACCAGACAATAATCCAGACTACGAGGAGAGTTATCCCAGGTGAAAAGTATGCAAGACCAAGGGCTCCCAATGCAGTCGCCAGCATCGCCGCCGCTCCCATCTGTGTCTCTCTCATAACAACCAGCAACGCACCTGCAACAAACATCATGAGAAAACCGGGTAGTTCACGTGGAAACTCAACCCAGCCGCGAGCTTCAGCACCGAGATTGTGAACATCAGCCAGGTAGTTGTTCAAAGTAGCCATGAAGATTCCACTGGCAGCTCCGAAAAAAAGAGTCGCTATAAGCGCTTTCTTCAATTCTGTACGATGTGACCAACCGGCAGGCGGTAACTTTTCGCTTTTTTCAACAGGGAGTGGTGATGGAATTGGATCGTGCAATCGAGATACCTTGTAATTTATTAACTATAGAAATTGAGGAAGGCAATATACTAATATGAAAAGGATTATTACTCGACTTTTCAATAAAAGAATCGAGGCGCAGTTTCATTTCTCCTTAATTCAAGAGACTGAGTACTGACAAGATTTTTAAAATTCATTTATATGAAAATCTTGTAGGATATGTAGATTCTTCTTTTTCTATAACATTGTCGATTGTGTTCCAGTTGCATATTGCTCAACCTTTATTCATCGCCTACCTTTTCTAAGTTATAGACGAAATCGTTTTATCAATTGATACATGGCTTGAGTATGAATCAAAACGAAGAAAATCTTTTCGATAATGAAGATCACATCCGGACGGATGAGCAGAATAGTAGTGAAGCCTCCGGAACCGGTTTTAAGCCCCTTGCCGACCGGATGCGTCCCAAGAACCTTGATAGTTTTGTCGGTCAGGATCATCTTGTTGGACCGGACGGGGCGTTAAGACCACTGCTTGACGCGGGGCGACTTCATTCAATGATATTCTGGGGCAGTCCTGGTGTAGGGAAGACTACACTGGCAAGGCTCCTGGCGGATCGAATTGAGGCTGATTTTCATCAATTATCGGCAGTCGCTTCGGGTGTTTCGGATGTCAGGAGAGTGATCGAGCAGGGATTATATGCTAAACGTTCCAACCGCAGGACAGTCCTGTTCATAGACGAGATTCACCGCTTCAACAAGGCTCAACAGGACGCATTGCTTCATGCGGTCGAAGAAGGAACCATAGTCCTGATCGGTGCAACTACCGAGAATCCATCTTTTGAAGTTATAGCGCCCTTGCTGTCACGATGCCGGGTATATCGTTTTGAGCAGTTAACCGAAGGCGATCTGGAAAAAGTCCTCGATGGAGTATTTGAAAGTGATGATGAAGTTCTTTCCTCTGGAGTGAAGCTTGATAAGCGTGCTCGTCGAGCTTTATTAGAATTGTCCCTGGGTGATGCGCGGGAATTGTTGAACCTCCTGGAACGTTCGATGGAGCGGGCACAATCGCTGTCAATAAAAAAAATCGACCTGAAAATTTTGGAGACTGTGGCGTCCCAGGCATTGTCACGGTATGACAAACAGGGTGACAGGCATTACGATACCATCAGCGCTTTTATCAAATGTGTCCGTAACTCAGACCCCGATGCCGCTGTCTATTGGTTAGCGAGGATGCTTGACGGGGGGGAGGATCCCCTCTTTATTGCACGTCGTCTGATAATATTAGCGAGTGAGGATATCGGTAATGCAAATCCCAATGCGTTATTATTGGCGCAGGCAGGATTCGAGGCGGTTCACAAAATCGGTATGCCTGAGGCGCGAATTATTCTTAGCCAGGTAACGACATATCTCGCATCAAGCCTTAAGTCAAATGCTTCTTATGTGGCGATTAACGAAGCTCTTGCGATTGTGCGGGAAGGAAAGCAGCCTGCTGTTCCGCTTCACTTGCGCAATGCTGTAACCGGTTTGATGAAAACTGAAGGTTACGCTGAGGGGTATCGTTATGCTCACTCCGAAGTGGGAGCGGTATCACCTATGCCCGGATTGCCACCGGAATTGGAAGGAACCCGGTTTTACCGTCCAAAACAATACGGAGCAGAAAGCGGAATAACTGAGAGACTCGAAGCATTCAGGAAAATGAAAGAAGAGATAGCAAGTCAAGAGAAAGAGGATGATAATTCAATCGAGGATAGCAATAAGAAGGACAAGCCGGGTGGAGGCGGCGAGAAGTGAAATTGTCTTTCATATATAGTATTATAAACAATTTCATCACTGACATCTCAGTCATTCTGAACGCAGTGAAGAATCTCAATTGTTTAAAACTTATTTCGAGTACAGAGATTCTTCACTGCGTTCAGAATGACAACATATTAAAAGTTTTTAGTCGCTTGATAAAAGTATCTGCGGTTGTATGTGCTTTCTGTCTAATCGCACAAACGACTCAAGCCTCTTCAGCAAAGACTCTGCAAATAGAAAATCCTCAACCGGACTCCACTAAACAAGTAGCCAAAGAACTTCAGTTTGATCAGTTAAAAGCATTGGACACGGATACCCCATTAATTGATAGCCCTGCATTAGAATCCGAACAACCTGATACGATTGTATCGGAAGAAAAGGAGGCAGATGCACAGGCTGACACAACAATTGATTACAAAGCTGATCGAATTGATTTTGACGTAAAACGCCGTCTAACGATTCTCACCGGTAAAGCTCAGATCAAATACAAAGAAACTACCCTTGAAGCACATAAAATAGAGATTGACTGGGATCGTGACATGATGACTGCTGTACCGTCATACGATACTGTATATACGGACACTACAGAGACGGAAATTGATACCATAAATGTAATAGGTATTCCGACTTTTATTGAGAAAAATCAGACTATGACCGGTAAATTGATCCGGGTCAATATGGAAACAAAGCAGGGATATATCGTTAACGGGCGAACGAGCATGGACGAAGGATTTTATAGAGGTGAAGAGATCCAGAAGGTGTCGGATAAAGTGCTTTACGTGCAGGATGGATATTTTACTTCGTGCGACTTGGAAGTACCCCATTACGGCTTTGCCGGTAATAACATGAAAATGGTTCACAAGGATAAGGTTGTGGGCAAACCGATAATTATGAAATTCGGTGATGTACCGGTGGCTGCTCTTCCATTTGCTGTTTTTTCTGTAAAACCCGGGCGTCATAGCGGGGTTATAGTACCGGCTTATGGTGATGATTCCAATAGAGGCAGACATTTCACCAACTTGGGATATTATTTCGCCTTTTCAGACTATTGGGATCTCAAAACCACCATGAATTTTTATGAGAAAAGGGGAATGTTATTCCAGGGAAGCTTGAAATATAATCAGAGATACAAACTCAATGGTGGAATTTCGGGATCGTTCGATAATCAGAATATTGCCGCCGGAAGCGGCAGAAAGACCGACTGGGATTTAAGAGTAATCCATAATCAGGATATTGATCCGACTTTAAAAATAAGAGCAAATGGAACCTTTTTATCGAGGGGTAATTATTACCAGGATTATTCGGACAATGCAGCACAGCGCATGAATAAAAAAATGGAATCGAGTGCGCTATTGACGAAATCATGGACAGGAACCAGTAGAAGACTCCAAGTAAACATGTCACATAAGCAGGATCTATCCAACGATGAGAACAGCCAGTTATTGCCGAATGCATCCATGTCATTCGGAACAAAGCAGCTTTTTCCCAGCAAAGAAGACAGGGTAGCAAAAGAGACAAATGTTATCTATCGTCCCCCGGAACCACGCCGGGAAACGGACGAAGAAGAAGAGGAAGAGATAGAACCCTGGTACAGAACGATTACATATAATTATAATACCAACCTGAAAAACAGCCGCACTGAAAATCGAATTGGCGCTGTTGCTGGTGAACCAAGATCGGGTTATCTCCAAGAAAAATTTGTCAGTGGTATTCAACACTCCATATCTGTCAATGCACCACAAAAAGTGGCAAAGTACTTTACAGTCAATCCACGCTTGAGCTATAAAGAAGACTGGTTTAACGAGAGACGTCACTATTCGATCAACGGTGGTGAATTGAAAGACGAACAGGAACGAGGATTTTATCAGAGACGTACATTTAGCACCGGGATAAATACAAGCACAAAATTGTATGGTTACTTCAATATCAACAGGGCAGGCATTAAGGTAATACGTCATGTTATATCCCCTTCTGTTAATTTTAACTACCGTCCCGATTTCTCCATCCCCGATGATTGGGGATATTATAAGGAATTGTATGATGATGAGGGAAACCGGATTCGAAAAGACTATTACCAGGGTTCAGTATATGGCGGCACTCCCAAAAACAAGCAGTTGGCATTATCGATGAGTGTCACCAACCTTTTCCAGATGAAAAAGGTGAAGATTAACAAGGATGGCGAAGAAGAAGAAATTAAATCCGATCTATTTACTTATAACCTTTCAACTAATTATGATCTCGCTAAAGATTCTCTTCAATGGGGAAATTTAAGTTCATCATTACGCGCCACACCTGTCAGCAGCAAAAACAGTATCAGCATTTTACAACAAATATCGTTCGACCTTTCAGCCATGCATAGTTTTTATCAATATGGTGAAGGTGTAGGTCAGAACGGGGTTTTGAAACGGAACATAGTGGATAAATTCTACTGGGAAGAGTCCGGGCACGGATTCAACTTCCTGAGAATGACAAGCTTCAGTGCAAATTCGAATTTCACATTTAGTGGTCAGAATCCATTTACAATGGAGTTCGGTAGAAGAAAAATTGTTGGAGGAGAAGAAAAGGAAGAGATCACTGATTTTGAAAAAGAAGGTCCTCCCCCAATTGGTAATGAATTAGAAGACAGGTTTGAAGATCCGGCTTTTTCACGAGGCGGGAGAGGTTCATCTCCCTGGCGCGTTACCGGGTCGCTTCGTTACAACCTGTCAATGAATGATCCGCAAAATCCGCGTGAAACTATACGGTTGACCGGTAGCACCAGCATCAACCTGACCAAGAACTGGAGTTTTTCCTATTCCAGCGGAGTGGATCTTGTGACGCGCCGACTGACTGGCTCATCGCTCTCCATCCAACGTGATCTTCATTGCTGGCAGGGAAGTTTTTCATGGAGCCCGGTGGGTTATAACCAGGGATTCTTCCTGCGTATAGGGATCAAAGCATCACAATTGCAGGACGTAAAACTCGAGCAACGAAGAGGTCGCGGCGGAACGGTGCCTTACTTTGGATAAAAAATTGGAATTAGGAATGAGAAATTATGAATTAGGAATTATTATGCGAGTTCTTGATAGAAATATTAAAACCCATTCAGATAGATGAAATGATTCTTAGAATTTATAATAATAATCCTTTGCGTCTTAGCGTCTTTGCGCGAAAATTTGTTCTTCCTCTACTGATGCTACCGAGTTTATTCCTATTCTCAACTACATCTGCTCAGGTGATCCTGAACGAAATCATGTATAATCCTGCCGGAAATGAGAACTACACTGAATATGTGGAGATCTATAATTCGGGGTTGTCTCCAGTATCGCTTAACGGCTGGCTGATTTCCGATGGAACGGCAGAAGACTCCATAGTACCGGAAGCGGGAAGCGTTGAGATTATCCTGAATCCAAATGATTTTGCGCTGATCCTTGATTCCGGATACTGGACTGACGGGGATAGCTTCTATCAGAATGTAATTCCTCCTGGAACTTTACTCCTAACAACTCCGGATGCAGCAATCGGATCGAGGGGATTATCGAACAGTACTGCAGAATCAGTATCACTGATTTCTTCATCCGGTCAGGTTGTCAGCAGCCGGACTTACAGGTTGGATGCACCTGATGGTGTCAGCGAAGAGCGCATTAATGTTGAGGGTGGCGAGGGAGATGATAACTGGCAGTTTTCGCAGCCTGGTGGAACGCCCGGCACTACAAATAATCAACCGCCCTCCAGCCCCAGGCTGAATGAAAATATCCTGAATGTCTCACCCAATCCCTTTTCACCTGATGGTAATGGATTTGAGGATTATGCAGTCTTTAGTTTTGATATCCCCAATGCGGCAACCGTCGAGATTACTCTGCGTATATTTGACGTAAATGGAAGGCTGCTCTCAACACCGCTTTTTAATTCCCGGATGCCTTCAAATGCATCATGGGATTGGGACGGAAGAACAGGTACCGGCAGGGTTTTGCCGATGGGAATCTACCCTTTCCATGTAATGATAAAAGAAACATCCGGCAGCCGTAAGTGGGAAACAAAAGGTACCGTTGTATCCACCGGGAGCAGACACTGATCAATCAGATTGACTCCTATTGTGAAGAAAAGTATATTGCCGCACCGGAAAGGTGTGCCTTTACAAGATTTGCATGGAAACGGTTTGTCATATTGAGTAAATAGATTGAGCGCTGGAGCAGAAAATATTCTCACAATTTTACCGAGCAGGCTGACATAAATGGTCCTGCTTTTCGTTATTTTTGGGATGCTTTGAGCACTGCACAGTTACGGAAACATGCGGATTTTGGAGGGCGGTTCTCCTGATATCCAGGATTGATGACCTTTAGTACATTTATCGTAATAATTTTAGGAGATAGATTGATGAACAGCAGAAAACGTATTTTGATAATGGGCGCAGCAGGCAGAGATTTCCATAATTTCAACGTATTATTTCGTGATAATGATCAATTTGAAGTTGTCGCCTTTACAGCTACGCAAATTCCCGACATCGATGGACGTAAATATCCGGCTGAATTAGCCGGCAGTTTATACCCGGAAGGGATTCCCATTGAAGGGGAAGAAAATCTTATAAGATTAATTGAAGAATTAAATGTTGACCAGGTGTATTTCTCCTACAGCGACGTACCCCACACTCGAGTAATGCATAATGCAAGTATCGTGAATGCTGCGGGCGCTGATTTCGTTTTAGCCAATGCAGTAGAGACAATGATTAAATCAACCAAACCTGTAATTTCAATTTGTGCGGTCAGAACCGGTTGTGGAAAAAGTCAGACCACACGCCTGGTTGAGGAAACTCTACAGGCAGCCGGCAAGAAAGTTGTAGCGATTCGTCATCCAATGCCTTACGGTGACTTGGTAAAACAAAAAGTACAGCGTTTTGCTGAACTCGACGACCTGAAAAAACACGAATGCACCATCGAAGAGATGGAAGAGTATGAACCGCATATAGTCCGTGGAAATGTTATCTACTCAGGCGTTGATTATGAAGCCATCGTTCGTGAGGCAGAAAAAGAAGCGGATATCATCCTCTGGGATGGTGGAAACAATGATACGCCATTTTATAAACCAGATCTGCAAATTGTTGTTGTCGATCCGCATCGTCCGGGACATGAATTGATGTATTATCCCGGTGAAACGAACCTGATGATGGCGGATGTTATTGTCATAAACAAGATAGATACTGCCGATTTTGAGGATATTGAGGAAGTTCGGGAAAATATTGCAGCAATTAACCCGACAGCGATTGTTCTTGACGGTGCAAGCCCTGTGGAAGTAGATGATCCGGATATTATTCGTGGCAAACAGGTACTGGTTGTCGAAGACGGTCCGACTCTTACCCACGGCGAGATGACATACGGAGCAGGTGTTGTTGCCGCTTCAAAATATGGCGCTGAGGATTTGATCGATCCAAGACCTTATGTTACTGGGCGGATTGCTGAAACTTTTGAAAATTATCCGGAAATCGGTCAGCTTCTCCCTGCAATGGGTTATGGTGAAGAACAGATGGCTGATCTTGAAAAAACCATCAATGCAGCGGACTGTGATGCGGTAGTTATTGGAACACCCATTGATTTAAGACGAATTATCAATATTAATAAACCGGCAGTGCGAGTCTCGTATAACCTGCAGATTATCGGTAAGCCGGATATGAGTGATGTTTTGAAGAAGTTTCTATAATATTCATCTTAGAACAAATTTGTATCTGATCGAAAATATCTCCAAAGGAGATAAACATGAATAGCCACGGGTGAAACCCGTGGAGGATTGGTAAGCGCAATAATACCAACCCTGAAGGGGTTGGACAAACTGTTGTGCGCCCCCTTCAGGGACGAAATGGTTGTAACAATCAGTCTCCGTGGGTTTGACACCCACGGCTATTCACATTATACCCCTTCGGGGAAAGTTATAGGTAGTATTGGTTTTTATTATCTCTCAGCATTGCTATAGCATGGTTTTCGGTCAGGCACAAATTATGTTACTGAACAGCAAGTAATTAGTTCTTTATTTAATCTCGTTCGGGTTTAATTCCCCGAAGCTTGCTTCGTTGCAATCAGATAGTCGGGACTTGGGTTTGAAGGAAGTCCCGGCAAGTCCAATTGATGCCTCGCAGCTTGCTGCGGGGTCGTTCACTAATTACATTTTAACGATTGTCATGGAGATAGCTTGGGCGAGAAGAAACATCGTATTGCCGTCGTAGCCTTGGGAGGCAATGCTATAAGCCCCCCTGAAGGATCGGCTACAATATTTGACCAATTTGAGCATACCCGCGAGAGTCTGGGAGTAATTGTTGAATTACTGAAACGGGGTTACCAACTGGCGATCACTCATGGGAATGGTCCCCAGATCGGCAATGCCTTAATGCGCCAGGAACTTTCACGTCATAGGGTACCGGAACTGCCACTTGGTGTGCTTGTTGCGAGCACTGAAGGGTGGATCGGATATATGATCGAACAGTCCCTGATCAACCGTATCCAGAAAGAGGGAATTGAAAGATCAGTAGTCTCGATTGTAACCCAGGTTCTCGTTGACCAGAAAGATCCTTCACTGCAAGATCCAAGCAAGTTTATTGGACAAACATACCCTGAATTCGAAGCTCACCGGCTGGCAAGGCAATTCGACTGGACTGTTAAAAAAGATAAGGGACGTGATGGCTGGCGGCGTGTTGTCGGCTCCCCTTTTCCACTGGAGGTATTGAACAGTCAGGCGGTCAAGTCGCTTCTCGATGAAAACTGGATTGTCATTTGTGCCGGCGGCGGCGGAATTCCTGTTTACAAAGAAGAAGACGGCAGTCTTGAAGGTGTCGATGCAGTCGTTGATAAAGATTATGCTTCATCGGTTTTAGGTAATAATATTGGAGCCTCCGAACTATTCATATTAACAGAAGTAAGTAATGTTGCTCTTAATTTCGGGCAACCGGAGCAAATTGATCTGAAACAGATAACACTTGAGGAAGCAAAGTCATATTTTGATGAAGGTCATTTCCCCCCCGGAAGCATGGGTCCGAAAATGAAATCAGCTATTAACTTCATCGAGGGCGGAGGAGAACGGGTAGTTATTACAAATTTAACTGAAGTTGTCAATGCCCTGGATGGAAAAACCGGGACATCTATCACGCTGAACTGATTGTATATTTGACATTACTGATATTTATATTGACAATAGCTTCTGTTTTTGCTCACACCTTGAGGCGGGGAAGCATAGACAAAAATTTTGTAAGTCCATGATAGTTTTGAGTTCAAGTTTGTCTTAGATCATAGTTTATTTAGTAAAGATATATTGTCAGGGAGTTTGATCGTTTATTTAGAGGAGTATAGATAGCATGAAAATCCATGAGTATCAGGGTAAAGAGATACTTCGCAAATTTGGGGTAGCGTTACCTGAAGGCAGGGTGGCATTTACCCCGGATGAAGCAGAGCAGATTGCCAGCGAGCTGGGTGGTGGAACAGTTGTTGTGAAGGCACAGATTCACGCCGGTGGTCGAGGCAAAGGTGGTGGTGTTAAAGTTGTAAAAGGAGCTGATGAAGCTCGCAAAGCAGCAGATTCGATACTTGGAATGCAGCTTGTTACTCACCAGACAGGTCCTGAGGGGCGAGAGGTTAAACGTCTTCTTGTTGAACAGGGCGTGGATATCAAGCAGGAATTTTACGCCGGTTTGACTTTGGACCGTGAGAAGGTACGTGATACTTTCATGGTTTCCACAGAGGGTGGTGTCGAGATTGAGAAAGTCGCAGCCGAAACTCCTGATAAGATTATCAAGGAAAGTATTGACGCTTCTTTTGGCATGTTTCCATACCAGGCACGCCGTCTCGCTTTTGCATTGGGATTGGAAGGAATCGCAATGAGAAAAGCAACCGCATTTTTCCTTGCACTTTATAAAGCCTATAAAGAAACAGATGCTACAATTGCCGAGATAAATCCTTTGGTGTTGACAGATGATGGTGATATCATCGCCCTGGATGCCAAGATGAATTTTGATGATAATGCACTGTTTCGTCATAAAGATATTCTTGAATATCGTGACCTGGATGAAGAAGATCTCGCAGAAATCGAAGCCTCAAAATATGATCTTAACTATATAAAACTCGACGGAAATGTCGGTTGTATGGTGAACGGCGCTGGGCTGGCAATGGCAACAATGGATATTATCAAGTTGTCCGGCAGCGAACCGGCTAATTTTCTTGACGTAGGCGGTGTAGCGAATGCTGAAACTGTGAAGAATGGTTTTAAGATCATTCTTCTTGACCCCAATGTCAAAGCAGTCTTGATAAACATTTTCGGTGGGATTGTTCGTTGTGACCGTATCGCCCAGGGTGTTATTGATGCATTGAGTGATAAAGATATGCAAGTCAACGTTCCGGTAGTTGTTCGTATGGCAGGAACAAACTCGGATCAAGCAGCGCAAATGCTGGAAGACTCACCATTGAGTTTTATAGTTGGAAAGAATCTAAAAGATGCTGCTGAAAAAGTAGTTGCAGCGGCGGAGGGAGTAGCCTGATGTCGATACTTGTAGGCAAAGACACACGCCTGGTAGTCCAGGGTTTTACAGGCAAGGAAGGCACTTTCCATGCCGAGCAGATGATTGAATACGGCACTAACCTTGTAGCAGGAGTCACTCCCGGCAAGGGCGGGACTATGCATCTCGACAGACCGGTATTCAATACAGTTTCAGAAGCAGTCGAAGAGACCGGCGCAAATACTTCTGTGATTTTTGTTCCACCTCCTTTCGCGGCTGACGGTATCATTGAGGCTTCGGACGCAGGAGCTGAACTGGTAATTTGTATTACAGAAGGCATTCCAGCCTCTGATATGTTGAAGGTATTTCATGCGATAAAAGGAAAAACCCGTCTTGTCGGTCCGAATTGCCCCGGTGTAATTACTCCGGGTCAGGCGAAAGTGGGAATAATGCCTGGATTCATCCACAAGCCCGGTGGTATCGGTGTTATCAGCCGTAGCGGGACTTTGACCTATGAAGCAGTTGGTCAATTGGTCGAGTTAGGTCTCGGTCAGTCAACTGCTATGGGGATCGGTGGAGATCCGGTGATTGGCACCACCTTTGTCGATGCGCTGAAACTATTTAACGACGATCCAGAGACGGAAGGTGTTGTCCTGATCGGTGAAATAGGGGGAACGGCTGAAGAGCAGGCGGCAGAATATATCCAGAAATATTTTACTAAGCCTGTAGTAGCATTCATTGCCGGACGTACTGCGCCTCCGGGCAGACGTATGGGACATGCAGGAGCGATTATTTCCGGTGGCAAAGGAACTGCATCAGAGAAAACAAAAGCATTAGAGGAAGCAGGGATCAGGGTCTCAGAAAGCCCAGCAACAATCGGGCAAACAATGCTTGAAGTGTTGAATGCATAATCTGGATAAGCGTTTTTTGTAATCAACAAGTAAAAGCGACCTTTTGAAAATATTATGAGTGATCTGCTGCTCAAAAAGGAACATTAAATAAAAAATCGGAACGCTCCTCTTGGGGCGTCCCGATTTTTATGTCCTAACGGTATTTTTTTTGTACCTTGCTACATATGTAACAATCTGATCGATAGTTTTTGGAGTCTTTTCTATAGTTTATGTTGTTTATGACTGGTAATCACAACTCCTTACGCTATTCTTTAATAAATAAAGGCAAATTATTGTTTCCTTGTGAAGGATTGAACATATTGCGGAAGTTTGTAAAAACAGTGTTACAAGGCTTGGTTGTCGTTGTATTTTTTGGCGTGACAGAACAAATATGAATAAGACAATAATACTGATTATCTTATTAACACTTCCTTCTGCAGTTTGCTTTGCTCAGGCTGACCTCGAGGCAAGTTTCTCAGGAAATTACACTTATCACTCTCTTTTTGATCCAGGTTATGGGTTCACTGTCTCCGGCGCAATGATTACGGAGAGACAGCACAAGCTCAATATTGGACTTACCTATCTAAGAGCCACACTTAGTGAAGATGAATTCTGGGAAATCGGCGCCGCCGCACCAGATGGATATGATTATGATTATCCAACCAGTTCAGGTGATATGTCTGCTTTTTCATTTGAAGTAGCGCCGATGTTCAAGTTTAATCAAGCTGATGACGTACGAAACTATATAGGACTGGGATTAAACCTGGTGCCCATCAAGGTAAAAGAGAAGGGTTCCTATACTCTTTACACGTATGATAATAATATAA
>Ga0208648_1000795_pt1 | contig 29111 bp, 23 predicted proteins | sample AntAceMetag02UKL_FD_184772 | JGI IMG/M metagenome (GOLD analysis project Ga0208648, IMG submission 184772) | Saline lake microbial communities from Ace Lake, Antarctica - Antarctic Ace Lake Metagenome 02UKL (SPAdes) (version 2) | ecosystem: Environmental > Aquatic > Non-marine Saline and...
CTGCGGCGTACGGAAGAGTACGCCTCATTCCTCATGATTTCGCACGCCTTGCATCTGACTATTTTCGAACAACCTCTCTAAAATCGTTAGTAGTCTGTTATAGAAACCAGGCATTAATATCCTCTCGAGGTAGTGCTGTGGTTTTTACGGTTATGCTGCTTTTGGGGCGGTGCATAAAAACACTGGCTTTGTCCTGTGTGCGAGCGTTGCTGAACGAGACGCATATACGTGTTCCCAGCAGGCAGTCCTCACCGGGTGCATTATCAGGGATGAGAACGGTCGGTCCTGGGAAATCAACAAGCGAGATAAGCGTGTCCGTTTTTCGGACACGGGCGGCAAGCTGCTCATTATCTTTTTCATCGCGGCCTATGATGATCTTCAGATCAGGTCGCACACGCAAATGGCGGCCAATGCTGAGCAGTTCAAGGTCCGTGCGGGTGATTGTATCCGGATTCTGGTGGTCAAACAGGTCACGCAGGCGGCGGCTGAACGGCGGGTCTGTCAGCAGGCATCCTCCGCTCGGGTTGGGAAAGTCCGTAATGCCCCATTTTTTTACCAGGGCCAATTGCGGCTTGCGCGAGCGGCCCTGAATGTCCAGCAGCATTTCGCGGTCAACCATGCCTTCCAGTTCGGGCTGCGTTGGCGGTAGCAATTTTGCGCTCAGCGGTCGTAGAATTATATCAGGGATGCCGGATTCGCGGGCAACCGTTTGCAGTGAATTAAAGTTTTGTGACATGGGCCGCTCTCCGAGCACCTCGCCCGAGAAAAGAAAACCGGGCAGATCGAGATTTTTGAGAAGCTGTGCTGCTTGTTGAAACATCAGGGCATGGCAGTCGATGCAGGGATTCATGTTTTTGCCGTAGCCGTGTTTGGGATTTTTAAGCATGGCAAAATGCGTATCAGTTATATCGATTTCATGCAGGGGAATGTCGAGTTGCGCCGCTGCCGCGCGTGCTTTTTCGGGTCCAAAAAAGGGCGTTACAAATGTGACTCCTTCTACTCGGAGCTGCTTTTGCTCCTGAAGCAGCCTGATGGCCAGGATGCTGTCGAGTCCGCCGGAGATGAGGCCCAGGGCAATGTACATACCTATTCCTGTTGTGGTGCAGGCTGCCCTAAAACGTTCATCTGCTGCGTTGTGCTCATCACTCGTCATTGCAGCGTACAAAACAGTACGCTTCATTCCTCATGACTTCTCACGCCTTGCATCTAAATATTTTTGAACAGCCTGTAAGAAAATGGAACCTGTTCTTCCAAAGATTATTTTGTTTCTGTGTGTTTGCAGGTGTGCGGTAGTTTCGTAAAAAGAATTGCTTAACCCTGCCAGTGAAATGGCTACATTATTTGCTGATGCGCTCTAAGCCGCCCATGTAGGGCCGCAGCACCTCGGGGATAATAACGCTTCCGTCTTCCTGCTGGTAGTTCTCCAGAACGGCAACCAGCGTGCGGCCGACTGCCAGGCCGGACCCGTTCAGGGTGTGCACCAGCTCGGTTTTATTGCTTCCTGTGCGTTTGAAGCGGATGGAGGCCCGTCTAGCCTGAAAGTCCTCGAAATTGCTGCAGGATGATATCTCGCGGTACAAGTTCTGTCCGGGAAGCCAGGCTTCGATATCGTAGGTCTTGGCTGCGGAAAATCCCAGATCGCCGCTGCACAGCACTACTACGCGGTAGGCGATACCCAGTTTTTGAAGGATTACCTCGGCATCCGCGAGCAGCTTTTCAAGCTCGTCGTAGGAATCCTCGGGCCGGGTGAATTTGACCAGTTCGACTTTGTAGAATTGATGCTGGCGTATGAGCCCGCGGGTATCGCGACCGTAGGAACCGGCTTCACTACGAAAACAGGGGGTGAAGGCCGTGTAGCAGCAGGGCAGCTCATCTTCAGTCAGGATTTCCTGCTGGTGAATGTTGGTGAGCGGCACTTCGGCTGTCGGGATCAGGAAGTAGTCAGTGCCTTCTATTTTAAAAAGATCTTTTTCAAACTTGGGCAGTTGACCCGTGCCGGTCATGGCCCCGCGGTTGACCATCAGCGGCGGCAGAACTTCACGGTAGCCGTGCTCGTCGGTGTGTACATCAAGCATGAAGTTAAGCAGGGCGCGCTCCAGGCGCGCGCCGGGCCCGGTGAGCAGGTTGAAACGGGCACCGGTCATGCGCGCGGCACGTTCAAAATCGAGTATGCCGAGTTGTTCACCGATATCAAAATGCTGTTTTGGTTCAAAACTGAGCTCAGGCGGCGTGCCCCAGGTGTGCGTTTCTATATTTGCTTGCTCGTCCGTACCCACTGGAACGGAAGCATGCGGAATGTTGGGCAGGTTCATCAAGAACGCGCTGGTCTGTTCTTCGACTTTTTTGAGGGATTCTTCAATGACCTTGATCTGGGAGCCGACTTCTTTCAGGGCTTTGAATTGGTCGGGAGAAACATCCTGTTTGTCACGTTTGCAGCGCGCAATATTTTCGCTGGCGCGGTTGCGCTCAGCGCGGAGTGTCTCAATTTCATTGAGGGACTGCCTTCGTTGCGTGTCAAGTTCCAGAAAGCTGCTCAGATCAACGGTCATGTTACGGTCGGTGAGCATCTTTTGGATTGTGTCGCTGTGGTCGCGAACAAATTTTACATCAAGCATGGTAGGTGTCTTCCGAAATGCGCAATAAGGCTTATGAGGTCTGTGCGTCAAGCCAGGTTTGAAATTTCTTGCTGCCCTCTAATTTCCATTTGTCACTCAGTACGCTGTCCAAAAAGTTGGCAAAACACGTATCTAGGAAATCATTCAGAGCGCTGATGGCAATAATACGGCCGTGAAAGCGCTCATCAATATCATCTGCGCCGGGTAGATCAATTTTTAGCGAGGAGACTTCAAGGCGGTCAGCCCGCAGGCTGAAGCACCAGGTGTTCTCAGCCTTTTCAAGTCTGAATCGCGCCTCGCGGATTTTTTTGCCGGACCTGATCGCGGTTTTCAAATCTTCGCTGGTAAAGGTATCGCCGGAGAATGAGACGCAGCTGGGCGGCTCAAGGCTATCGTCTTCAAGCGTGACCCTGCGATCCAGCCAGAGCTCAAACAGCTCTCCGGTGGCTTCGATTCGACCGGCCCGTGAGTCGCTTTGGTAGTAGAGCCATGTCAGAAATTCCCGGCCTATTACGGCGTGGTTGTTGTTTTGCTCATCCATTGTGTGTAGTCATAAACGGGGTTTGTTTGTCAATGTTCTCTTCGCTATTGGGCCGAACCTCAGCGGCAAGTACTGCCGGTGTCTTGGCTTTGAGCTTGAGATCGAAGGCGCGGAAGAAGAAAGCCACAAAATCTTCGTTGGCTTTTTTGCTGGTTGAAAAAAAGAGTACTTCACTTGCGCCGGTGTTCCAGCAGACATCATACACAGCCGGCAGGGGCAGTACTTTCTTCAGTAATCGCTGCGTTTGCTCTTCCCGGATTTCCATTTTTTGTTTTTTGTTGATCCGGTCGTAGCCGGACGTTTCTTTGGCTTTGAGTTCTTCACGCAGTACTGCGGCCCTCAGGGCAATCGGCGGTATGCGGCGCGTGTCAACACGCATGGCGAAGACAAGGTAGGGCTCCTTGGAAAAATGCATGTCATCAAATTTTGTGAGTGACATGTTCTCAGCCGAAACCCAGCCGATCGACTTGTCGGTCAGAGTGCCGGGATCGATTTCATGGAAGGCATGCCACTGCAGTTTTTCAAGCGCAAACGGCTTGACTGCCTCGGGAACATCTCCCGTGATGCGATAGCGAATATAACTGGCTGATCCTGATAAAAGTCCCACTGGTTTTTGAGCGCCTTTCTGCGGCCGGTTGCGCCGGTGTGAAAAATAAAAATAGTACCTGTTCGAAGGTTAAAATTCAAGCTTAATTACGCATGATCATGATTGAATAGTGTGGAATTGGGGGAATAACCCGTGTATGCCTGCTCTCTGTATCGAATTTTGCATAAAAAAGGGCAGACACGAGGTCTGCCCTGTAATGTTAAAATTTTATCGGAGTATTTACTGCGCTACGGGTTGCTGCGCAGACGGATCTTCAGGTTGGTAAAATGTATCAACCCCGGGCGTTTTTTGAAGGAAAGCCTCGGGATGCGAGGGTAGCAGGGCCAGTTTTAGAACCTCATCAAGGTGGTCCACCATGATAATCTCAAGGTTTTTTGAGATTTTATCAGGGATATCTTTCAAGTCTTTTTCGTTGTCCCTGGGAATCAGCACGGTTTTAATCAGTCCGCGATGGGCCGCGAAAATTTTTTCCTTTAGGCCCCCGATCGGTAGAACCCTGCCGCGAAGGGTGATTTCACCGGTCATGGCAACATCCCTGCGCACGGGAATGCGTGTCAGCGCCGAAACGATTGAATTGGTAATGGCAATGCCGGCCGAGGGGCCGTCCTTGGGCGTTGCGCCTTCGGGCACATGAATATGCAGGTCAATTTTTTGGTAAAAATCCTTTTCCAGTCCCAGTAAATCGGCCCGCGAGCGAACATAGCTCATCGCGGCCTGGGCCGACTCTGTCATGACATCACCCAGCTTTCCGGTAATGATGAGCTTGCCCTTACCCGGCATGGTGGCAACTTCAATCATGAGCAACTCACCGCCGACTTCGGTCCAGGCCAGGCCCGTGGTGATGCCGACTTTGTCTTTTTCTTCGGCCACACCGTAGCGGTATTTGGTAATGCCCAGATATTTTTCGACCTGGTGTTTGTCGATCTTCACATGGGTTTCCTGTCCTTGCCGGACCACTTCGGTTGCAACTTTGCGGCAAATTGAGGCTATCTCGCGTTCCAGATTGCGAACGCCGGCCTCGCGGGTGAAATGACGGATGATATGCAGAATGGCATTATCAGAGAATTCAAGATTCGCGGAGCTGAGTCCGTTGGCCTCAAGCTGCTTTTTGTACAGGAAGGCCTTGGCAATGGCCAGTTTTTCGCTTTCCATGTAGCCCGGGATGCGTATGATTTCCATGCGGTCCTGCAGTGCGGACGGAATTCCCTGCAGGGTATTTGCGGTCGTGATAAACAGTACCTGTGAGAGGTCGTAATCAACATCAATGTAGTGATCGTTAAATGTGTTGTTCTGCTCAGGGTCAAGTACTTCCAGCAGGGCCGACGATGGATCACCGCGGAAGTCCGTGCTCATCTTATCGATTTCATCAAGCAGAAAGACGGGGTTGTCGGTGCCGGCCTTTTTCAAGCTTTGCAAGATTTTGCCCGGCAGGGCCCCGATATAAGTTCGGCGATGCCCTCTGATCTCGGCCTCATCTCGCACACCGCCCAGGGATTGGCGTACATAGTTGCGCCCGGTTGCGCGGGCGATTGATTTTGCCAGGGAGGTTTTTCCGACACCGGGAGGTCCGACAAAACACAGAATAGGGCCTTTGATTTTTTCGACCAGGCTCTGCACGGCAAGGTATTCAATAATGCGTTCTTTGGGTTCCTTGAGCCCGTAGTGATCCTGTTCTAAAATCTTCTCGGCATCATCAAGGTTTATTGCCAGATCTGTTTTTTTGCCCCAGGGCATATCCAGAATCCAGTCAATATAGCTTCGCACTACGTTGACCTCGGCAGATTGGGGCGACATGGTTTTCAGTTTTTTTATTTCTTTTTCAACTTTGGTACGCGCCTCTTCGGAGAGTTGTTTGGCCTGTGCCTTTTCTTCCAGCTCGTTGATTTCGACCTGGCGCTCATCCTTGTCGCCCATTTCATTCTGAATGGCACGCATTTGTTCGTTCAGGTAATAGTCTTTCTGTGTTTTTTCCATTTGTTTCTTGACACGGTTTTTGATTTTCTGTTCCGTGCGTAGCAGTTCAATCTCGGCTTCCATGATTGCATAGATGCGCTCTAAGCGCTCTCTGACATCAACTGTTTCAAGCAGCTCCTGTTTTTGTTCAAGTGAGAGCTGAAGCTGCGGCGTAAGCACGTCAGCCAGTTTTGACGGATCTTTGATTGAGGACGCCGTGCCCAGCACCTCTTTTGAGAGCCGTTTGTTGAGTTTCATATAGCCGTCAAAACCACCGACAATCAGGCTCATGAGAGCCTCGGTTTCCTGCGTATCCTCCAGAACCTCATTGACTGTTTCAAGCGTAGCGCAGAAAAAGTCTTCTTCGGGGATACACTCCTGTATCCGGCAGCGCCTGCGTCCTTCTACCAGCACTTTAATGCTGCCGTCGGGAAGTTTCAGGGTTTGCAGGATAGCGGCGAGCGTGCCGACTGGATACAGCGTATCCTGGGACGGTTGATCAATGGATGCATCCTTTTGTGTGCATAGAAAGATCTCCCGGTCGCCTTCGAGTGCTTTTTCTATTGAGCGGATTGATTTTTTTCGGCCGACAAAAAGCGGTACGACCATATGGGGAAATATGACAATGTCACGAAGGGGCATCATCACGCAGGCGGTGGGAGATTTCTGAGATGAGGACATCTGGCGTGTTTCCTTCTTCTTGGCGGTAGTGTTATCGGGATTGATGCCCGTAAACCACGGGCGCAGCAACTATGATGCGGTATGTGTGTCGTGCAGAAAATTCTCTTTCCTCTAAACAACGGCAGGAGTGAAAAAGTCTGCGGCGGAGTCTAGGCTGTTTCCTGTTTATTGCTGTACACCATGATCGGCGTGGCTTTTTTTGTAATAACTTCTTCGTTGATGATGCACTCCTCAACGTCAGTCTGGGTCGGTAGATCGTACATGATCTCAAGCATGGTATCCTCGAGTATGGCCCGCAGTCCGCGAGCACCCGACTTGCGCTTAATGGCCATATCGGCAATCACGCCGAGCACTTCCTCGCTGAAACGCAGCTTGACATCTTCAAATTCAAATAGTTTTTCATACTGTTTGGTGAGCGCGTTTCTGGGTGTGGTCAGGATTTCGATAAGCGCGGCACGGTCAAGTTCTTCCAGCGTTGCCAGAACGGGCAGGCGGCCGATGAATTCGGGGATAAGTCCGTATTTTATCAGGTCTTCCGGCTGCACGTCCTGCAGGATGCTGCCAATATCTTTGTTTGAAGTCTGGTTAACCTTAGCGCCAAACCCGATGGTTTTTTTGTCGGTACGCTGCTGGACAACATCTTCAAGGCCGTTAAAGGCGCCTCCGCAGATAAACAGGATATTGGAAGTGTCTATCTGTAGAAAATCCTGCTGCGGGTGTTTACGGCCGCCCTTGGGCGGTACATTTGCTACGGTGCCTTCAATGATTTTCAGCAGCGCCTGCTGCACCCCTTCACCGGAGACATCACGGGTAATAGAGGGGGTATCGGATTTGCGCGTTATCTTGTCGATTTCATCAATATACACAATGCCGCGCGAAGCGCGTTCAATGTTATAATCAGCCGCTTGAAGAAGGCTGAGGATAATGTTTTCCACATCTTCGCCCACGTAGCCCGCCTCGGTTAAAGAGGTTGCATCAGCGATCGTGAAGGGTACATGCAGGATGCGTGCAAGCGTCTGGGCCAGAAGGGTCTTGCCGGTGCCGGTAGGGCCGATCAGCAAAATGTTGCTCTTTTGCAGTTCAACATCGTCCTTGCCGCGCTTGTAATCTACCCGGCGGTAGTGATTATAGACGGCAACAGAGAGCACTTTTTTTGCCTTGTCCTGTCCGACGACATATTGATCAAGGAATTTTTTTATTTCATGCGGTTTGGGAACGTTGGTCTGCTGGACGGAAAGCCCTTCGTGTTCCTGTTCTTCTGCAATAATGTCATTGCAGAGTTCAATGCATTCATCACAAATATACACTGACGGCCCGGCAACCAGTTTTTTGACTTCATCCTGGCTTTTTCCGCAAAATGAGCAGAAAAGATGACTGTTTTTGCTTGTTCCTTTTTTTGTTGCCATACTTATCCTTTTGCTTGTATGTGCATGCCGGTCTATCGCCGGCATCTGTTGCGCTGCCTGTATGCCTATATCTATTCGGAATGTGCCGTCAGTATCTCAATGGTTTTTTTATACTATTTCAAAGAAATGTGCAGCGCTTTGTGGGCTGTGGCGTTGTATGCGTTTATGCCGACTCCCGTGATGCGATTACCTTATCAATTATACCATATTCAACGGCCTGTGCTGCACTCATGAAGAAATCACGCTCGCAGTCGTTGTGAAGGCGCTCAATTTTCTGGCCGCTGTGGTGCGCAAGAATCTGTTCCAGGTCTTCGCGCATCCGGATGATTTCGCGGGCATGGATGCCGATATCGGTGGCCTGACCCTGAAAGCCGCCCAGAGGTTGATGCAGCAGGATTCTGCTGTGCGGAAGCGCGCAGCGCTTTTCCGGTGCGCCGGCTGCCAGCAGGACAGCTCCCATGCTGGCGGCCTGGCCGAAGCACAGGGTTGAAATCGGGCTTTTGATGTATTGCATGGTGTCGTAAATAGCTAGTCCGGCTGTCACGTGACCGCCGGGTGAATTGATGTACATATAGATGTCTTTGTCCGGATCCTCGGATTCAAGGAACAGCATCTGGGCAATGATAATGTTGGCGACATGGTCGTCAATGGCGCCGCCCAGAAAAATAATACGATCCTTTAAAAGACGGGAGTATATATCGTAGGCCCGTTCACCACGGCCCGACTGCTCAACCACCATGGGTACAAGCTGCATAGACGGATCCATATGACTGTCTTTTTCGCTATAGTTCACGCGCGTCTCCTTAGTCGGCTGTTTAAAACATCCTTTTTATTCAGTGTGCGAAGCTCTCTACTGCGATGTACGAAAAAGTATGCCGCAGTCCTCATGGTTTCACACGCCTTACATTCGAATATTTTTGAACAGCCTGCAAAAATTATTTTTCCACCAACCTGTTAGTCGCTATTTTTCAGTGATTTCAGCGCTGCTCAGTATGAAATCAATAGTCTTGCGCTCCATAACCTGAGACTCAAGACGGTCTTTACTGATATTGGCTTTGATGGTTTCAAGCTTTTCATTGTACAGGGCGGCCAGTTCCTCATACTGCTTCTCGAAATCATCGTCCTCGGCCTTGATGTTTTCCTTCTCAGCCACGGCTTCAAGCAGCAGGGCTGAGCGTACCTGACGCTCGGCAGGTTCCTTGTAGTTCTCAAGCATCTGGGCCTGATCTTGCCCCATTTCATTGATGTCCATACCTTGCTGCTGAAACATGCGCTGTATCTCCTTCAGCATGTTCTGTGCCTGCATTTCAATCATCCCCTGCGGTACTGTGAAGGAATTTTTTTCAATCAGGGCCGCAGAAATTTGTTCGCGCACCTTGTTTTCGGATTCTTTCTTTTTGCGGTCGCTTATGGATGCGCGCGCCGCTTCTTTGAGCTGGTCCAGGTTTTCATACTCGCCGACATCCTTTGCAAAGTCATCGGTGAGTTCCGGCAGTACTTTTTCCTTGATGGTTTTGAGGTCAACCTTGAATGCAATGGTTGTGCCGGCTACCTGTGTGTCTCCGTAATCTGCGGCAATTTCAAGCGAAAATTCTTTTGTGTCGCCGGGATTGATCCCGATCATGTGTTCATCAAAGCCGGGCAGCAGCATGTTTTTGCCCAGTTCCAGGAAATAGTCGGTTTTTTTCCCGCCCATGTAGGCCTCTTCGCCGATGAAGCCCTCAAGGTCAAATATGATATGATCGTCCATCTGGGTGGGGCGTCCGCTTATTTCCCGCATGTCCGCATAGCTGGCGCGGGAGCGCTCAAGCTCTTCGTTGACGTCTTCATCGGTTGCTTCCGGTTGCAGCCGTTCAATTTTCAGGCCCGTATAATCTTTTATATCGATTGTCGGTTTAATTTCAATTGCAACCGTATAGGAGAACGCTGTGCCTTTTGCCAGTACGCCGTTTTCAACTTTCGGCATGGATACCGGTTTGAGGTTCTGCTGTTCCATGACTTCTGGGAAGGATTTTTGTACCAGCTCGTTGGTGACCTCTTCCTCAATCTGAGCCTTGAAATGTTTCTCCAATATGCTCAGCGGGGCCTTTCCGGGACGAAATCCGGGCAGGCGGGCTTTCTTTTGAAGTTTTTTATAGGCTTTATCGATGGAGTCGGTAACCTGCTCAGCGTCAAGCTCCACCGTTACGCGGCGTTCAACTTCAGAAACGTTTGTAACTTCTGCTTTCATAGAGTAATTCCTCATTTTCTTGAAAATGCGAGAGGGGGGACTTGAACCCCCATGCCAACGGCATACGGTCCTAAGCCGTACGTGTATACCAATTCCACCACTCTCGCGGATTAATATAGAAATAATGTTGCATGCTTGCTGTCGCAGACAGACCCTATTACATAATCGGTTTTTTTAAAAAAGTCAATAAATATAAGAGGTTACCGCTGTAATTGTTTGTAAAAACAGTTTTTTTTGTAGTCAGGGCCTGCATGTGTAGGTGTATTTTTGGAGAAAAGGCGGTAGTGCACTGATGGTGCCTGCGTCTGTTTTAGAGCGTGTCAGGGGAAAAGCGCAGTTTGAGTGCGGCCGGCCGCAGCGTTATTGTTGTGCTGCTCGCGCGGGCCGTGCAGCCTATACGATATGTTCATAACCGGATTTTTTTTTCTGATAGCCGTTTTGAATTTCGATCAGGCGGTTGTAGACGCCGCTGTGCTGCATGAGATCTTCATGCGTGCCGCGTTCAACGGCTTCACCGTCAGCCAGTACCAGGATTTGATCCGCATTGCGAATGGTTGAAAGCCGGTGGGCGATGATAAAGGTGGTGCGGCCTCGCATCAGGTTATCAAGCGCGTTTTGAACGACTTTTTCCGAGTGCGTATCAAGTGCCGAGGTGGCTTCATCCAGAATCAGGATGGGCGCGTTTTTCATGATGGCGCGGGCAATGGCAATGCGTTGTCGCTGGCCCCCGGAAAGTTTGACACCTTTTTCACCGATTATGGTTTCGTAGCCTTCGGGCATGTGCTCAATGAATTCATGCGCGTAGGCTGCGCGGGCAGCGGCAATGATGGTCTCATCCGTTGTGTCGGAGCTTCCGTAGGCAATATTGTTTTTAACGCTGTCGTTAAACAGGATTGTCTCCTGGGATACAAAGGCAATTTGAGCGCGCAGGGAGACTATGGTTGCCTCCCTGATATCACTACCGTCGATAAAAATTCCGCCCTGTTGCGGATCATAAAAACGCAGAAGCAGGTTGGTAATTGTGCTTTTTCCAGCGCCGCTGTGTCCCACCAGGGCGGTTACGCTGCCGGCCGGGGCGAGAAGGCTCAACTTTTTCAGGATCCAGTCTTCTTCATAGCGGAACCATACATCGCGCAGTTCCACGTTGCTGCTCAGCGGAGGCAGTTCAATGGCATTGTTTTTTTCAATGATGTCAATTTTCATGTCCATCATCGTGAATACGCGGTCCGCGGCTGCCAGGGTGCGCTGCAGTTGAATGTTTTGGCGGCTGAGGGTTTTGAGTGGTTTCAGCAGCATAGCCAGGGCTGCCAGGAAGGAAAAGAACTGGCCCGGTGTCATGTGTCCCTGTATGACCTGCGAGCCGCCATAGTAAATAATGCCGGCTGCCAGGAATGCGCTGAAAACATGCATGATGGGTGACGATAGTGCCGAGACTTTAATGCTTTTGACACTGAGCCGGTACAGCCGTTCAGTTTCGGCGGAGAACCGGGCGTTTTCATAGGGCTCCATACAGTATGCTTTTACGGTCTGGTTGCCGGAAATGGTTTCATCGAGCAAGGTTGACATTCCGCCCATTTGTTCTTGTGTTTTTAAGCTGTATTTGCGCGCTTTGCCACCGAGTTTGATGATTGGGTAGCAAACCACTGGCAAAACAATCAGGCACACGATGGCCATTTGCCAGTTTTGATAGAGCACCACGGCAGTCAGTGCGATAACCATGAAAAAATTGCGGGTCAGTCGTATGATCACGCTGGAAAGGCTCCGGCGCAGCAGGCTCACGTCATTGGAGATGCGCGACATGATCTCGCCGGTTGATACCCGCGAAAAGAAAGCAAGCGACATGTTTTGTATGTGGCGGTACAAATCGCGGCGCACGTCCATAACCGCCCGGTTGCCGGCTGAACCGATCAGGTAGTGCTGGCCGAAGTCCGCGAGCCCTTTAAGCAGATAGCAGATAATTATCAGCAGCGGAACAATCTTGAGCATGCTGTAATCGCGCTGTTGATTTTTAATTAATACAGTGGGATACATCCTGGTAAGCAGCGCGATATTGAGCCAGCGCAGGTCTTCAGGCTCTGTGTCCCGGGGCTGGCGCGTCGCGTGCCACTGGCCGGTTTCATCGCGCGCCAGCAGGCCGCTCAAGGTTAGTTTCTTGCGAGCGCTGAAAGCAGGTCCGGATTCCTGAAGGCTGATATGTTCTTGATGCCTGATATAGAACTCTTTGTCGTCAAGCAGCGTATTAAATGCGGCGGCTGCGGCCGCCTGCATGGCTGCAGGGCGGGTGAGGGCCGGTTTCTCCGACCGGGTCTCGCCAGTTTCATTTTTTTTGTTGAGTTCTTTTTCAGCAAGGCGGGTTATGAAGGCACGCACACGTCCGGCAAGGTTTTCCGGTTTGGCAACTGCCGACTGTATTTGTTGTATGTTTTTAGCCGGCACGGCAGCGCGCAGGATGCGCCCTTCAAAATGATCCGGGTCTCCGAACAGTAATTGTTCAATTGCTTTCGGATCGCGCACGTCAGACAGTGATATAATGGAGGTATTCTTAACAAAGATGTCGTCAATTACCGGTTTGATCAGAAAGGCGATCAGTGCGGTGGTTGCAGCCAGCACGAGAATGCAGGCAAGCGCGCCGATGAGATACGCGGTATAGGGTTTTATATACTGCAGCAACCGCAGGAACAGTTTCATGCTGTTGTGGTTCCTTTAGGATGTTCCTTCAATTCCGCAGTTAACCGGGAGCGGTTTTTCAGGAAATGGGAGATGATGATCCGGGTTGTGTTGAATCCATGCCGGAATGCACGTATGTGCACGGTTTGATGCGGGCATCGTGTTGGATTTCGGCATTCTCTATAACACAGGATGGACCTATATGCACGCTGTTTCCAATGGCTGCCTTTGCAATCACGCATCCGGCTTCGATAGTACATCCGTTGCCAATGCTGGTTTTGCCGCGTAGCACCGTGCCCGGGTGCAGGGTTACCCCGGTGCCGATTTCAACCTGATCCTCTATGTAGGTTGAAGACGGTTGCAGTATACTAACGCCGGCCAGCATATGGCGCTGTTGAATCAGCGCCTGCATGCGCTCTTCGGCGCGGGCCAGACCGGCACGGTCATTTATGCCTTCAACCTCCTGCCAGGCCTCGGTTGCAATGGCCTGTACAATCAGGCCGTTGGCTCGCCCGATTGCGATGATGTCCGGCAGATAGTATTCCGCCTGTTCATTATCAGTGCCGACCTGTTTGAGGGCGCTGAACAGGAAGGGCGCCTTGCAGCAGTAAATACCGGTGTTGATTTCATGGATCAGAAGTTGCGGCGCCGTGGCGTCCCGATGTTCGACAATGGCGTGCAGTTCGTCCTGACAGCCGCGCACGATGCGTCCGTACCCATGCGGGTTTTCAAGGTGCACGGAGAGCACGCTGATGGCCGCATCAGCCTGCGCATGTGCGTTTATGAAGTGTTCAAGTGTGGCAATTGTAATGAAAGGAACATCGCCGCACAGGATCAAAACATCGCCGGTGAAATTTGCGAGTGTCTCTTCGCATACGGCTACGGCATGGCCTGAGCCGAGCTGCTGTTCCTGTAGTACAAATGAAACATCGTCTGCTGCAACAGCCTGTTCAACTTCGCTGCGTTGGTGGCCAACTACCACGAAAATGCGTTCACAGCCTGTTGCCCGGGCCGCCTGTAGAGGGTAGTGCAGCATGGGACGCCCTGCTATCGGGTGCAGTACCTTGGCTCGGGACGATTTCATTCGTGTTCCCTTGCCTGCGGCCAGAACAATGCAAGCCTGTTTTTTCATGCGTGTTCCTTCTCTGGTTCCTTGACAAATACAGGGTAATCGTGGCATATATTATTAGTTAATTTTAAGTCCTCTAGTGGCTACGCTGAAAAGGATATATCATATTTATGAAAAAAACAATCGTACATCTTTTTCTGTTTGTGTTTTTCCTGTCAGGCTGCACTACTGTTCCGCCTAATATTGCCGCTGTTGGCGATGAGGACTATTATACGCAAGGGATGACGGAGATGGCGCGTACATATTTCAGTGAAGCCATTGCAAACTTTGAAGATCTGCGTGAGAAATTTCCGCTGAGTCCCTACGCGATTCTGGCGCTGCTGCGCCAAGGGGAATGTCAGTACCTTCAGAAAAATTATATCGAGGCTCAGTATAGCTTTGAAAATTTTCGGCGGCTGCATCCGAGCCATGAACAGGTTGACTACAGTATGTATATGGCGGGCATGTGCCAGTTTAAACAGGTACTGGATTTTTACCGTGACCAGTCAGCTGCTCGCGGTGCGGTCACTCAGTTTGACATGCTGCTGGAGGCTTTTCCTGATAGTCCCTATTCGGGCTTGGCGCTTTGCAAGATAGTGGAGGCTAAGCAGCATATTGCGGAAAACGAATTTTTTGTGGGTAATTTTTACCTGAGACAAAATAATTATCTTGGCGCGTACGCGCGCTTTGATAAAGTGCTTTTGAAGTATCCCAACGCGATTGGCCGGGACAAGGTGCTGTTGTCCATGGCAAAAGCCTGCCTGTATGACGGCCAGACCGAGAAGGGCATACGTATTTTGCAACTGCTCACCGATACCTACCCGGACAGCAGCTGTAGTGCCGAAGTCGACAGGCTGCAGGATTTGTATGAGCCGGTTGTCGTGAACAAGACCCTATAGCACTGCCTCTGCATACGTGCCCCCGGCAGGCATGCTGCTTTTAAAAAGCCCCTCCGCTTTTATACCCTCCGCGCAGTATAGTCGCAGACCAGTTGGTTTTCTTCCTGCAGGCTGTTAAAAAACATCCACCCTCCCTAGCAGGTCTACTGCGGAGGATGGGCCCATCTGCTGCGTTGCGTTCATCTCTACTTTGCAGCGTATGAAAATAGGCCTCATTCCGCATGATTTTGCGCGTCGTGCACCCGAACTTTTTTGAACAGCTGTAAAATATTTTTTTAATACCTGTTAGATAGTGCCAGTGAGGTAGGCCTGGCGTCTGGCTTCAGGAAAGCGCTCTATGGCGTAGCGCAGCATGGTGCGCGGCATGGTTTTGTAGTGCTGGTACAGGAAGCTCTCTTCGGTTTCCCGGCCGCAGCGCTTGCCGATTTCTCTGAGCATCCAGCCGACAGCCTTATGGATCAGGTCATGCGTGTCATGCAGCAGAAGACCGGCGATATCAAGGGCCGTGGCCGCCTCTCCCTGCCGGATATAGTGAAATGTGGCCACCATGGCAATTCTTTTCTCCCACAGGTCGTTTGATCGGGCCAGGGTGTAAAGTGGGGTCCTGTTTCTATCCTGCAGAAAGGCTCCGACGATATACGGGGCACTTTGGTCGACAAGGTCCCAGCTGTTGATATACCGGGTGTTTGCCAGATAGAGGTCACATAGTTGTTGCCGGAAATTTTCGCTACGGAATTTGGCAACCATGAGCAGCAGGGCGAACAGCCTTTTTTCGTGGTATGGGGAGCGAAGCAGTTTTTTGATATCAGCCCGCCGGATGTCCTGGTAGTGTTTTTTTACCAGGGCGCGCAGAACCGGCACTTTGATGCCCAGAAAACGGTCGCCTTCGCCGTACTCACCGGGCCCGGTTTTGAAGAAGCGCTGCAGGGTGAGGGCCTGCGCGGGATCTGCTGCGTTTTGAATATCCGTGTCCCAGGGGGTTGGCATAGAGAGAGCTTTTTTAGCAGGCTGTTGAAAAACGCTCATTTGCTGCGTTGTGCTTATCAGCCGTCATTGCGGCGTATGAAAAATACGCCTCATTCCTTGTGATTGCGCACGCCTTGCACCTGAACATTTTTGAACAGCCTTGGTATACAAACCGTGTTGAGTCTTTCTTGAAAATTTTATCCATGATGTCATTTTGAGTCCCGCCGAACCGGAGTGAAAAATCTTAAGCACAGTACTCGGATCTCTCCCTGCGGTCGAGATGACACTGCATATATTTTTACCAAAAAAACCAAAAAACACTACTGTTTCTGAATTCGATCTAAGGCACCTTGTATTTCGGAGCGCACCGATTCAGAAGTGTCCTGTGTCAGGAACTTTTCAAGGGCGGATCGGGCATCTGGCGTGGCGATTTTGCCCAGGGCCCATGCAGCCGCTCCCCGCACGAGTTCATCATCCTGTGTTTCAAGCGCTTCAATTAAAACCGGCACATGGTCAGGGTCGCCGTGGTTGCCCAGGGCTATGGCGGCATTGCGCTGGAGATGTTTTTTCTCGATAATAAGAAACTCGAAAAATGATCCGCCGAAGAGCTTATCAAACTCATCATCGGTTATGTTTACCAGCGGGGCGATTTCAGGATACACCAGGTGCAGCGGGGTGGATACGGCCGTGTTTATGGCCAGGTTTTTATTTTTTGGGCAGGCATCCATGCAGATGCAGCATTCGGCAATGCAATCTCCCATTTTTTCGCGCAGTTCAAGAGGGATTGAGCCCTTGTTGTACATCGCCTGCATGGTCAGGCAGCGTTCAATATCGCATGTATAGGGCTCATTGATTGCGCCCGTCGGACACGCCTTTTTGCATTCTTCACAGTCTCCGCACTGGTCGGTGATGGGTGTATCCGGCTCAAGCGGTGCGTCGGTAAAAATTGTGTACAGGCTCAGCCAGCTGCCTTTTCCTGGAGCCTGGATCAGGGCGTTTTTGCCGTATTGCCCAAGGCCTGAGCGCGCGGCCAGGATCTTCTGGGGGATGCCGGCGGGCATTAACAGACCGCTGTAGCCCTGTTTTTCAAGGAAGGCGATGATTGTGTCATTCTGTGCGGCATTGTAGTCAATGCACTCCTGATTGACGAATGCATTGATGATCTCGCCATGGGGCGCTTTCCCGGGCAGTTCATGATTCCTGCCGAAAAAAGCATTGTATCCCACCATGATTATCGCCCGGGCTCCGTCCATGAATTCCTGCGGGTTGAGAACCGGCATATCGGCCGACATTATTGGCGTGTAGGCGGCCAAGGACCGGTTGACCTGTTCCATGTTCTTGATTTCCTGCGGCGTGAAGTCGTCCATTGAGGCTATGCCGACCGCGGGATCGTCGCAATTTTTCTGAATGAATGTTTTTAGTTCCTGGGTTGTCATGTGCTGCTCCTGTGAAGGTTTTTGAACAGTCTGCAGAAAAGCACTTTCTTGCCATGGTGCTTCCGTTAGTATAGGTGGTGGCGTGCGCATGTGTCAACAGGTAAGCCCGCCGGTTTTTGCACTGGTTTCTCCAACGGCTACGAAGCGGCTAGCTTTACTCCATACGAGCAGTACTTCGTGCGTTTGATTATTCATGTTACATTTTGTTACACACTGTTACACCCGTGAAAAGCATTTCTCCTGTCTGCCTGCTAAAGTGTAAGCAGAACAGAACGTAGACAACAACCTGCAGAAAGGAGACATCGTATGAAAACACACACCCTGCTGGACACGGTTCTTTTGTTTTTGATGTTGAGCTTCACCTTTAAAATTTTTCTGATCATGGCACGTTTTGGCAGCGTAAGTCTGCCCATGGTCACATTGCCCGGAGAGTTCCAGTATTTTGCGGCACTATTTTTTTGACAGTTCTGCTGGAGGGATTTACAGGCGCGGCTTGGCACGTTATAACCGGACAGAATGTTTTGAACCGCGCGATAATCTGTGGTAGGTAGGAGATACGTAACGGGGTTTGTTTCCCGGTGCAGGCAAGAGACTAGCCACAAATTGATCGTATATTCTGGAGACCCATGAAACAACGAATTCTGGTTATTGACGATGATGAAAGGCTCAATGCACTTTTGAAAACATTTTTTCAGGGGTTTGGATTTGAGACCGTGACGGCCACCCACCCGGAGGAAGGCTTAAAGATTCTCAGGCACAATGAGCCGGATTTGGTTATTCTTGACATCATGCTGCCCGGTATGAACGGTTTTGAAGTCTGTAAATTGATTCGCAAGGACAGCACGGTGCCGATTATTATGCTGACAGCGAAGGGTGATCTGATGGACAAGGTGGTTGGTCTGGAACTTGGCGCTGATGATTATATTGCCAAGCCGTTCGAACCGCGTGAAATTGTGGCCCGCATTCAGTCCGTGCTTCGCAGGGCAAAGCCGCCCGTCAAAAATCAAGTCCTCAAATTTTTGCATATACGCATAGACCCTGCAAAACGCAGTCTGGAGGTTGACGGGCGGGAGGTTACGCTGACCACGACCGAATTTACAGCCCTGAAACTACTGGCGGAAAATCCGCATACAGTGTTGAGCCGTGATCAACTTCTTGACGAGTTGCGCGGTATCGAATGCGAGGCCTATAACCGCTCGGTTGATATTACCATGAGCCGCCTGCGTCAGAAACTCAACGATGACCCGCATAATCCCCGTTTTATCAAAACGGTCTGGGGTACCGGCTATATTTTTATTGCAGAGGAAGGGCATGATGCACCGTAGATTCTTTGCCAAAATTGTACACTCTGTTTTTTTGAAGCTGCTGTTGGTCATCATTGTTGCCGGCTTATGCATCAACCTTGCGGTCAGTGCTTTTTTTGTGCACTTCACCAGGGGATATATGCAGAATATAGCGTTTAGGAAAAACTGGGTTCAGTATGTCACCTACCTGGTGGATGATATTGGTGATCCGCCCGGTATTGAGCGGGCTACTACCCTGGCGCAGAATCTGTCAATCACTATCGGCTTTGAAGGCCCGGACGGCACATGGCAGTCTACGGGCAGTTTGCCGCTGCTGGAATCAATGCCGCTGAAAAAGATCAATGAAAATCCGACAACATATTATGGCCGGCATGACGGGCGGATTTTTCTGGTAGTTGAGACGGGCGGCAGGCGCTATATGTTTGATCTCATGAAACCCTATTCCCAGCAGCGTTTCGTGGAAGAAAAGATTGTTTTTTTAATCGCTTTGCTATCCTGCATTCTGCTGTTTGGCTACATTGCCATTCGCTGGCTTCTCAAGCCGGTCATGTGGCTCAATGACGGTGTGCAGCAGGTGAGCAGCGGCAACCTGGACTATCGTTTGCCGGTGAAAAGGCATGATGAGTTCGGCAAACTTGCCGGGGCGTTTAACTCAATGACTGGACGCATTAAAGAGATGCTGCATGCCCGGGAGCGGTTGTTGCTTGATGTGAGTCATGAGCTGCGCTCGCCGATTACCCGTATGAAAGTCGCCCTGGAATTTATGCCGGCTTCCTCGGTCACGCACGGCATGCAGGCTGACATTCATGATATGGAGGTCATGATATCGGATATTCTGGAAACGCAACGGCTGGGCAGTCCGTACGGTCAGCTGAATGTTGAGATGACAAATCTTGAGGGTCTGGTTCGGGATGTGGTTGCGGGTTATGCGACCGGCACTCCCGCTGTGCTGCTTGAAACTGTTCAACCTGGCATAGAGGTCACGCTTGACATAAAGCGCATGCAAACCGTTGTTAAGAATGTTGTTGATAATGCTTTGAAATATTCAGACCCTGGAGGGGCGCCGGTACAGATATCGGTAATCAGGCGGTCTCCGCATGTTGTCGTGCAGGTCAGGGATACGGGCTGCGGCATTCCAGCTGAGGATCTCCCGCATGTCTTTGAACCGTTTTACCGGGTCGATAAGTCTCGCAGTAAGGAAACAGGAGGATACGGGCTGGGATTGGGTATCTGCAAGATAATCATGGAGGCCCATAGGGGCAGCATTACGGTTGAGAGCAAAGCGGGGCAGGGCACTACGGTTACGTTGCTGCTGCAGGAAGGAACCTGCTGACGACTGTCAGGCTGTTGAAAAATGCCCACCTGTGCGTTGTGCTCATCTCTACTTTGCAGTGTATAAAAATACGCCTCATCCCTCGTGGTTGCGCATGCCTTACAGCTGAATATTTTTTGAACAGGCTGTTATATTATATAATTCTTCAATGGTTTTGCTACTGTATCACCAGCCGTTTTGACAATTCCACGTATTTTTGTCGGGCCCGGGTGTTCTTCGGGCTGATAGCCAGTACTGTCTTGTATGTATCTTTGGCTTTGGTAATGTTGCCGAGCTGTTCATACAGGACCGCCATTTTCTGGAGCCATAAAATTTTTTTCGGCTCCATGCGGTTCAGGGTCTGGTAGGCCTTAAGGGCCTTGCTTGGATTTTTGGTACGCTCATGGAGGTCGGCAAGCGCTTCCCAGGCCTTTTTATTCTTTTTATCGCGGGCAACCAGACCTTCATAGGCCGTGGCAGCCTGTTTCAGCTGCCCGGACTTTTCATAGGCATCCGCCAGGTTTGCGCGATAGCCGAGATTTGACGGGTTGAGAGCAACTGCCTTTTTGTAATAGGCTATGGCCTCCTTGCGCTTGCCCTGTTTCTCAAGCAATATCGCCAGATTATTGCAGATCGCGTGATTTTTCCTATCGAGCTTGATTGCTTGTTTATAGTATTTGATTGCTTCCTTTTTTTTATTTGCTTTTTCGGCCAGCATCGCCTGATGCAGGCTGACGGCCGCACTGCCCGGCCTGAGTTTTGCGGCCTGTGATGCCTCGCGCAGCGCAGCATCGAATTTTTTCATGTTCATGTACATCTGCGACAGGAACAGGTGCAAGTCGGCATTTTTCGGTTCATACTCAAGCAAAACAACGGTGTTGCTCGCGGCGCGGTTCCACTCCTTTTGGGACTCGTAGATTTTAATGAGCTGCTGCCGAGCGCTAACATGGCCGCGATTGGCTGCCAGAGTTTGGCGGTACAACTGCATCGCGTTTTTCTTTTTGCCGGCCGAGCGTGCCAGCTCGCCGGCCTTGAAGTACAGGCTGTCGGCCGCGGCCGTGTCAACCCTGGCCAGACGCTCATAGAGTTGTATCAGGCGCGTTGTTTTTTTTCGGTTGCCTTCATACATAGTTATCAGCGATTTGAGTGCGCCGGGGTGGTTCGGGTTAATTTTTACAACAGCCTCATATTCCCTGATGGCCTTGCTTCGTTGTTTGCGGCCTTCATAGAGACGTCCCAGGGCAACATGCGCATCCAGTGAGTCTGGAGCAAGCGCAATGGCTTTTTCAAGGCAGGTGACCCGGGCGCCAGGCTCAGAGACCTGATCGGAGCGCTCAATCCAGTCAGCAGCTGTCATTGTGACGCGCACGGAAAAAGAGGCCAGCTCCTGCAGGTCGTTTTTGGTGATTACAAACCGGTATTCCAGTTGGCGTTCGGGCTTCAGAAGAGGCAGCAGGTTTTCGTTAAAACGGTTGGCGGTGTCTTCAACTCCTTCAATTGAAAAAACGACCGATGACGGCGGAAAAAGCCGGTACCAGCCCGAGTAGGCAATCCTCTCGCAGCTCAGGGTGCTGCTGTAGGCAGCCTCCAGGGTCTCACCGGGAGCTATCTCCGTGAGGGATTCTCCGAGCTGCAGCTGAACATGGTCAACGTTCAGCGTAAAGGCTCCGGATGCGGCCAGCATGGCTCCTGCTGCGGCAATAGCGATTATGACCAAGACAAGGATGGCAGCCTTTAGGTATCCAGACATGTGCCCAGTTGTGCGCCTGACGTGCGGAGGCTTTGCAACATCAGGACTTCGGGGTGCAGCATTGAGGTCATCATCGAGTCCCATCATAGTTCCGCGCTGCTTGAGATGCGATGGACGTTCACCGAGCCTGCTTTTTTTCATGGTGTCACGATCTTTTGTGAAGAGGTTGATGTTTTTTTATAAAAATACCGCCAAATAATAGGCAATTAATAGCATATTTTGTTGAATAAAAAATCTTTTTTTTGTCGGAGAGTCCTATTTGAGACGCTAAAAAGGGGGTAGAATCGCAATATATAGTACTCTTTGCAGGTGCGGACATCAACATATAGTGTTTGACCGGTTTCCATGGTTCCCCCCAAACATATTGAAAAAACTTCATTTTTTGGCTTGACAGGCCTAAGCTAAAATACTATATAGATGGGTATGGTGGAGTAAAGTGGAAGAAAGTGGTTTGAAAAGGTGTAGGTGAGCTATGTTTCGTGGACAGCATAATCAATCCATAGACCCCAAGGGGCGCATCATTTTGCCGGCCAAGTTTCGGGAAGTGTTGGTTTCGCAGTATGACTGCAATCTTGTCATTACCAAGCATCAGGACATATGTCTGATGGCATATCCTGTTGAGGAATGGCTCAAGAAAGAAAATGAGCTCAAGCAGCTGCCTACCGGGCGAAAAGAAGTGCGCATGCTCAAGCGTTTTTACATGGCCTCGGCCAGTGAATGTGCGATGGACCGGCAGGGCCGCATAGTGATTCCGCCCAGCCTGAAAGAATTTGCCCGTTTTGAAAAAAATATTGTTGTCACAGGGGCCATTGATCATTTTGAGATTTGGGATCGGGAGCTTTTTAATGCCTTTACGGATCCGGATCAGGAAATACATGAAAGTGAGGACATTCAGGCCATCAATGACCTGCTCGGCTTCTAGAATTGTGCACATATGGAACATATATCGGTACTCGTCAATGAGGTACTCACACACCTGAGTCCGGTGCCGGGCGGCATTTACGTTGATGCAACGGTTGGGCATGGCGGGCACGCGCGCTCAATTCTGGAGCATGAACCCGATATCGGGCGATTAATCTGCATAGACCAGGACAGCGATGCAATTGAACGGGCATCAGCCGAGCTTAAATCTTTTGGTGACAGAGTTACGTTTTTTAATCAGTCGTTTACTGAGTTGGGGGATATTCTCAGTCAAGCCGGCATTAACGGTATAGACGGTATTGTGTTTGATTTGGGCGTCTCGACCGGGCAGCTGAAAGATCCTTCGCGCGGTTTTAGTATTTACCTTGAGGGTCCTTTGGATATGAGAATGAATGCCGGCGCGGCGCTGCATGCCAAAAATCTGATTGAGCAGCTTGACACCAATGAGCTTGCCAATACGATTTACCGCTATGGTGAAGAGCGTTTTTCGCGCCGTATCGCCGCCCACATCAAGGCCCGTCAGGACGATATCAACACAACCGCCGATCTGGCATTGGTCGTATCCCAGGCAATACCTGCCCGGCATCATCCTCGCCGTATTCATCCTGCAACAAAAACATTCCAGGCCTTGCGTATAGCCGTCAACGATGAATTGCAGGCGCTTGAGACCGGGCTGCAGGCCGCCTTTGAAGGGCTGCACAGCGGCGGGCGCATGTGCGTAATTGCATTTCACTCGCTTGAGGACCGGATTGTAAAAACCATGTTTAAACAATGGGACGGCAGCTGTGTCTGCCCGCGCGATCTGCCGGTGTGCGTCTGCGGCTGCACAGCACAGGTTCGCATTATTACCCGTAAGGCCATTCAGCCGGGCAGTGAGGAAGTTTACGCCAATGCACGGGCGCGCAGCGCAAAATTACGTGTGGTGGAGAAAATTTAAATATTATGACCGAGCGTTTTATCCATACAAATTATCTGGCGCGGCAAAAGGTGAAGGGTGCAAAATCCCGAGAGCAGATACTGCCGCTGGGTGCGGTTGTTATGGGTTTGCTCGTGTTGCTGAGTGTTTTCTGTTTTCTGTGGGTTCGCATTTATATTATCGATATCGGCTACCGTATATCGGAAACACTGGAAACCGGCAAGACACTTCAGAAGGAAAACCGACAACTGCGCATCGCACGCGCATCTCTGATCGCACCCGCGCGTATTGAGGGAATCGCGCGTGGAGAACTAAAAATGGTTGAGCCTAAAAACACACAGGTAATAACACTGACATGGTAACTGTTCAGGCCCGAACCGAACTTAAAAACAGCATCAGGGTATGCGCCCTGTTGTTTGTTGTGCTGTTTGTAATTATCGGCATCCGCGCATGGTTTTTGCAGATTTTGCGCTCGCCGGAATTAACCCGTACGCTGCAGCGTCAGCATAAAACCAGCGTGTTGCTTTCTCCCAAGCGTGGTACCATTTATGACCGCAACGGAAACGAGCTGGCCATCAGCGTTCAGGTAGAATCGCTCTTCGCACGACCGGTCCGGATTAGTGATCCTGAAAAGGTGTCGGTGAAACTTGCTGATATTTTGCACATGTCGCCTGCTGCGATTGCCGGCAAGCTTAAAAAACAAAAGCACTTTGTGTGGGTTGAGCGCAAAATCACTCCTGGGCAGGCTCAGGCCATACGCGATCTGGAAGAACCGGGGCTTGAGTTCGCAAAGGAGAGTAGGCGTTCATATCCCAACGGTGAGCTGGCCGGGCAGGTGCTTGGTTTTACCGGTCTTGATTCCGAGGGGCTTGAGGGGCTTGAATTTCAGTTGAATAATGCCCTGAGCGGTACACCTCAGCGTGTGGCTGCTGACCGTGATGCGAAAGGGCGGCGTCTGTTCTTAGGCGGGTTCAGCAGTTCAATTCAGGATGACGGCAGCGATGTCTATCTGACAATTGATAAAACCATTCAATACATTGCCGAAAAGGAGCTGCAGGCCACGGTTGCGTCTACGGGCGCTAAAAGCGGTATTGCCATTGTCATGGATCCCTGGAAGGGCGATGTGCTGGCAATGGCTGTTGCGCCTCTTTTTGATCCGAATCGGTATTCACAGTATCGTCCAGCCGTGTGGCGCAACCGCGCGGTCGCCGATGTGCTTGAACCTGGATCAACGTTTAAGATATTTGTGGTTGCCGCGGCTCTGGAAGAACAAATCATCACTCCGCAGGACATTTTTTTCTGTGAGAACGGTAAATACCGGATTGCGGGCAGAACCATAAATGATGTTCACCCGTATGGCTGGCTGAACGTATCTCATATTATTAAATACTCAAGCAATATCGGCGTGAGCAAGATTTCCAAGCACCTCGGTATGCCGGTCTTCTACCAGTATATTCGGAAATTCGGTTTTGATCAGGCAACCGGCATTCAGCTTCCCGGGGAAGCTGCCGGTAGAGTACCATTGCCCGCCAGGCTTCCCGAACACACCCGCAGCGCAATTGCGTTTGGTCATAGTATTTCGGTAACACCATTGCAGCTCGCACAAGCCTACAGCGCCATAGCCAACGGCGGGGTACTGATGCCGTCGAATGTGGTTAAGCGTATCAGTGCTTCGCAGGAAAGCAGCCGACCGTATGATCCGCGTGCCATGGGAGAGCGTGTTATTGATCCCGCTACTGCGCAGCTGTTGGCTGAAATGCTTCAGACGGTTGTAGAGAGCGGTGGAACCGGCACACGAGCAGCGGTTCCCGGATTTGGCGTGGCTGGTAAAACCGGAACCGCCCGTAAGATATTAAACGGTACTTATAGCGACAAACATCTGGTTGCGTCGTTTGCCGGATTCTGCCCGGTGGACAATCCGAGGATTACCGTGGTTGTTATCATTGATGAACCCAAAACTATGAGCTATGGCGGCCAGAGCGCGGCTCCGACTTTTAGCCGGATATCGCAGCAGGTCCTGAATTATATGAATGTCGCCCCGCGTGTGCAGCTTACTGCCGACGCAGGGCTTAATCAGGTAACAGAGTTTACAGATCTTGGATTGGATAGATCCGGATGACGTGTGCACAGCTGACAGACGTACTCAAGAATGCTTCCCCCTGTGGTAATCCTGCGGGGGATATTGCGTTTATTACTGCCGATTCGCGGCGCGCGGCTCCGGGGTGCCTGTTTGTAGCTTTGCGCGGTACACAGGCCGATGGTCACCTTTTTCTGGATGATGCTTATCGGCGCGGTGCCCGGGCGTTTGTAACCGAAATGCCCTATCATAGAGACGATGCCTTTAGCCTGACCGTGCCTGATGCCCGTGCAGCTTTGGCAGTGCTGGGCTCGGCCTATTACAACGAGCCGACCAAGCGATTGAAATTGATCGGGGTTACCGGCACAAACGGTAAGACCACTACTGCGCATATCATTGAAACAATTTTGGGCGCGGCAGAAAAAAAAGTCGGTATGCTCGGCACCATAACGTACCGCTACCCCGGATTCTCCCGGTCGGCACAGCGTACCACGCCGGATGCTCTTGAGCTGCAGGAACTGTTTGACAGCATGGAGCGCAGTGATGTTGGGTGGGCGGTTATGGAAGTTTCATCCCACGGGCTTGATCAGCAGCGTGTTGATGGCTGCCACTTTGACGCTGCGATTTTCACAAACCTAACCCCCGAGCATCTGGATTATCACCGGGATATGGAGAGTTACTTTAAGGCCAAGCAGCGTCTGTTTAACGCGGTGCTGCCGCGTAGCGCCAAGCATGCCCTCGCTGTCATCAATACTGATGATCCGGCCGGTCAGCGTATTGCCGCTGACTGTCCTGTTGATGTTCTCACGTACGGACTGCATGCCGGTGATGTGTGTGCCCGTGATGCGGTGTGTTCGCTGGAAGGAATTCAGGCGACGATTGTGAAGGGGCAGCAGAGCTTTGAGATCAACTCCCGATTGGTTGGTGTTTTTAACCTGTACAATATTCTGGCAGCGATAGCGGCTTGCAGCGCTCTGGGCATAGGTGTTGAGGCGATTCAAAACGGGATCAGGCTGGCTTGCGGTGTGCCTGGTCGTATGGAGTGTATTGAGAACGAACGCGGCATTATGGTGTTTGTTGACTATGCACATACGGCCGATGCCCTTACGCAGGTTCTCATCACGCTCAAGGCTGCCGGTGCATGCACAATTATAACGGTGTTCGGCTGCGGGGGCGATCGTGATCGCATTAAGCGTCCTGAGATGGGCCGGGCCGCGGCTTCTTTGAGCACAACTGTTATCGTGACCTCGGATAATCCTCGCAGTGAGGAGCCGGGGTTGATTATTGCTGAAATTGAGCCGGGTTTGCAGGCACACGGTTTTGTCAGAGCCACTTCAGTAGATGAATGCCGCGTGAAACAGGGTCTCTATTGTTTTATCCCGGATCGGCGGAAGGCAATCATACAGGCGATTCGGCAGGCCGGATCCGGTGATGTAGTGCTGATTGCCGGTAAGGGTCATGAGACAACCCAACAGTTTGCACACGGGCAGTGCCATTTTGATGATCGAGAAGAGGCCAGACAGGCCTTGGAACTGTGCGGAAACTAAACGTGATGACCATGAGCATTCGGAGTGTTGCTAATCCATGAATTTGAGCATCGCTGATATTGTGAGTGCAACCCGCGGTACATTGCTGGCTGGAGAAGCCGGCACGCTCGTGCGTGACGTTACGATTGATTCACGCAGCGCTGCTGCGGGCAGCCTGTTTGTTCCGCTGCGGGGTACACGCCATGATGGCCATGCCTTTATAGAGCGTGCCCTCATGCAGGGTGCCGCAGCGGCATTAACCGAGCAGGATTGTTCGCTGTCAATACAACGTTTTCCGGGCCGGGCGGTTATCGGTGTTGACTGTGCCCTGCAGGCACTGGGCGACATTGCGGCATACTGGCGACGCAGGTTCAACCTGCCGGTTATTGGTATCACCGGCAGCAATGGTAAAACCACGACCAAGGAAATGACCGCCGCTATTATTAGCCGCAGCTGGGCCTGTCTTAAAACCGAGGGCAATTTCAATAACCTGATCGGTTTGCCGCTGAGTGTTCTGAAGCTCAGCTCGCAGCATCGCTCGGCTGTTTTTGAAATGGGCATGAGTGAACCGGGTGAAATCAGGCGTCTGGCAGAGATCGCTGCGCCGTCTATCGGTGTAATTACTAATGTGGCTCCTTGTCACCTGGAGCAGCTCAGATCTCTTGAAGCCATCGCGGCTGCTAAGGGTGAGCTCTTTGAGGTGCTCGGACCTGACGATTGCGCGGTTGTTAATATTGATGATGAACGGGTCAGGGCGCTCGGAAATGCAGTCGGGGCCAAGGTGATTACCTTTGGGCTGTCAGCGGGTGATGTTCATGCTGCCAATATTCAAATCACCGCCGGAGGCGCGTATGCTTTTGAACTGCGAATTGGAACGGCATCCGTGCCGGTTCGTCTCGGTCTGCCAGGCGCCCACTTTGTCAGCAATGCGCTGGCAGCAGCAGCCGCCGCACATGCCGTAGGTATCGGCCATGATGATATTGCAGCGGGTCTGTGCGCATGCACTCCGCTTGCCGGCCGTATGCAGGAACTCCAGGTCAAGGGCCTCAGCATTATCAATGATGCCTATAATGCAAATCCGGTTTCAATGCTGGCTGCTCTTACGACTCTGAGTGCTGGCAGAGCGGGCCGGCGTACAATTGCGGTTTTGGGTGACATGCTTGAGTTGGGTGAAAAGGCCGCCGATTTCCACCGTGATATTGGGACGCATGTCGCGACATTGAATATCGGACTGGTCTTTGTATTGGGTTCATTTGCACCTTTGGTATGCGAGGCTGCACGCAGCGCGGGTATGCCTGCGGACCGGATTCGGGCTTTTAACTCCTTGCCCGAACTGGCGACCGCGCTTGTAGCTGCCGCTGGACCGGACGACGTGGTGCTGTTGAAGGGCTCGCGCGGAATGCAGCTTGAAAAGTTATTTGATCTGCTGCCGGATGCCGGCTTGAAACCATGAGAGGAATGCGCTGATGCTGTACTATCTTCTGTATCCGCTGCACACTGAATTCATTCTTTTTAATGTTTTCAAATATATTACGTTTCGCACGATCTATGCGACCGTAACGGCCCTGCTGCTGACCCTAATACTGGGCCCGTTCGTGATCGGTTTGTTGCGCCGGAGCAGCTTTAAGCAGAATGTGCGCAGTGACGGGCCGTCAACACATTTGATCAAGGAGGGGACACCAACCGGCGGCGGTATCCTGATTTTGTTTGCAATCATTACATCAACGTTGCTGTGGGCCGATATTACGAATCGGTATGTATGGATTGCGCTGCTTGCTACCGTTGGCATGGGAGCAATCGGGTTTCTGGATGACTGGAAGAAAATCCGGTATTCAAACACGCGCGGTATTACCACGCGTGAAAAACTGGTGCTGCAGACAGTGGTGGCTGCAGCGGTGGCGATTGTCCTTTACTGTCAGGCAGGCTTTGATGCCCAGCTGAGCGTTCCTTTTTTTAAGAATTTTAAGCCTGATTTGGGAATCTGGTACGTGCCGTTTGCAATATTCGTGATCGTGGGCGCATCCAATGCCGTCAATCTTACTGACGGACTTGACGGGCTGGCCATTGGGCTGGTGCTGATTGTTTCGGCCACGTATATGGTGCTTTCCTATATGACCGGTCATGCTGTTTTGTCCGAGTATCTGAGGATTTCGCCGATTTCCGGCGCGGGTGAACTGACAATTTTTTGCGGAGCCA
>Ga0208648_1000802_pt1 | contig 29031 bp, 27 predicted proteins | sample AntAceMetag02UKL_FD_184772 | JGI IMG/M metagenome (GOLD analysis project Ga0208648, IMG submission 184772) | Saline lake microbial communities from Ace Lake, Antarctica - Antarctic Ace Lake Metagenome 02UKL (SPAdes) (version 2) | ecosystem: Environmental > Aquatic > Non-marine Saline and...
TATAAAACAATTAAAGGGTAAAGTCTAGATTTTTATTTTATAGTTATTTAAGGGTGTTATAAGTATTATTGGCGATAGCGGTATAAATCCTGAAATTAAATTTCACCATGTGCGAAATGTAAGATATATGGACACTAATTAAAAATTTAAGATATTCCATAATGAAGCATTTATTGTTGACAAAGATACTTCATGAAGCGTTTAGTGGACCTGGTTTTAAGATAACCGATAGGGATTTAAAAATTCAAGATGAAAATAAAAAACATTCTATTTACAGGCCCTCCGAGATGCGGAAAATCGACCCTAATCCATAAAATTGTTCAAAAAATCAATATACCTGCAACAGGGTTTTTTACGCGAGAAATTCGAGAGAAAGGTCGGCGGGTGGGATTTTCCATCAACACATTGGATCAAAAGGAAGGTGTCCTGGCACATGAGAGAATTAAGAGCTCCCGGCGGGTGGGAAAATACGGTGTAAACCTGTCGGATATTGACAGAATTGCTATTCCTTCCATGATGCCCGCAACATTAGACCAACTGGTAGTGATTGATGAAATCGGTAAGATGGAATGCTTTTCGGAGCGTTTCAAGAAAACCCTTGAAGGTGTTCTGGATTCGGATCTCCCGGTGGTCGGATCTATTGCCATGAAAGGGGGTCGATTTATACAAAAAATAAAAGAACGCTCGGACGTTCTGCTGGTAATAGTAACGCCACAAAATCGAGACGAATTGGTGAATATATATCTGACAGGCAATAAATAGACTGGAAAAAGGAATGAACACCCATGATTATTGACGCCCATGTGCATTGTGGAATTCAGGACACGTTTCCGCCGCAATCCTATGATGACTATTTTTCACTTATCCGGGGCAACGGAATCCGGGAGGCGGTGATGTTTCCGCCGGTTATGGAAATATATGACCGGTATGATCCAAATTTCACCGACTCCGCCCAATGGAAAAACAGGCGGAAATCCGCCAATGAATATCTCCTTGACATTGGGACAACCGATTTAACGGTGATCCCTTATTTTTTCATCTGGAACGATTTCGCTGTTGACCAGCTCACCCCACAACACAAAGGGATCAAATGGCACTGCCATTCAGATGAACCGGTTTATCATTATGACAGTCCGCAATGCCGGCGGGCCATTGATGAGATCAGAAACAGGAACATGCCGGTGGTGTTGGAGGAAGAATTTGAGAATACGGTTCGGTTTATAGAAAAGATCGCCAACGGCGTCACGGTAATCATTCCTCACATGGGAATGTTAAACGGGGGGTACGGAGTCATAAAAAGGCACGGGTTATGGGCACGGCCCAATGTATACGCGGATACGGCGTTGGCCTCCGTCAGCGAGATCACGGATTATATCAATGAATATAGTATTGACAGAATTATTTTTGGGTCTGATTTTCCCTTCGGAGATCCCCGGCAAGAGCTGCTAAAAATTATGCATCTTCAGATCTCTCGGGAACAAAAGGAAATCATTTGCGGATTGAATATACAACGGCTTTTGGCGGAAAGTAATCCCTAACGTTGCATAAACAACATGGCTAAAGGGGGATCAACTATTCGAATTTCAAACAAAAGTCATAAAAATGCTTCCCTTTTTGATTTCGAACCCTTGGTGAATTCACAAAGGATAGGGTCTATTTGATGCCATGTTGTTTACCCTACGGGAAAGCCGGAGGACTCCAGATCCTGCGTTGCCAATGGTTCGCAGTAGATTTACTACGGCTTTACCCTTGGCGCCTTGGCTCTGAAGCCCTCCGACTTTTGCAACATTAGGGTAATGTATAACTTATATTTAAGGGTCGGGGAGTTTTTTTAATTTAACCGCTCCATGAATAATCCACAACTACACCGTACAAACTCATGCATAAGGGCTCTTAACGAAAAAACAGTTTATCAATATTCAAATAAATGTATTAGACAGATAACATTTTTTATCTTTTCATTACGAATTCATAGAAGCGCTGTTTTTTCGAACCGATCCCTAATGCATTCAAACAGTGTAAGTTTCGTTGCTGATCATTCATTCCGCTATTTCAAGGAATTACAACAAAAACACCACGACTAATGAAGCACAAGCTTGAGAAAATAATTTCCGTGCCATAATGATAAATTAAAATTTTGGGTAACGACAGGAGAGTCCTTTCTATCCGAGAAAGAACGAACAGGCCAGCACTGCGAAGATCACGCCGGCCACATCGGCGGTCAACGCTGCGGCAATTGAATGGCGGATACGACGCACCTGTACGGCTCCAAAATAAACCGCCAACACGTAAAAGGTAGTTTCGGTGGACCCCTGCAGCGTGGAAACCAGATAGCCGGTGTAACTGTCGGGACCGATGGCCGGATCGTTGATGATGGAAGCTAAGATGCCATATGCACCGGATCCGGAAAGCGGTCGCATCAACGCCATGGGAAGGGCCTCTGCCGGCAGGCCCAAACGCCCGGTCATGCCGCCCAGCGCACCCACCACGGCATCCATGACACCACTTGCCCGCAGCATATCTACAGCCACCAGTATGGCCACCAGATAGGGAATAATGCGAATGGCCACCTGGAAGCCGTCCTTGGCGCCTTCGACAAATATTTCATAAACGCGCACGCGGCGCACCAGACCGAACCCCAAAAATCCGACCATAAGTGCCGGTATGATCCAGGGCGATACGGACCGCCCGTAACACACGGCAACGGGGATCAACGCGATTAGGGATGTGAGGGCCGCAAGGCTGACCCACAAAGGATATCCTTGCGCAGCGTCTTTGAGCGGCATTTTCTCTCCATCCTCTGAAGGCGTCTCCTGTAAAACAGTGCCGTCATCAACCCTAACCGGCGATACTCTTTGGTACAGTTTGGCCGCAACCACGGCAACAGTGGTAGAACAAATGGTGGCAAACAAGGTGGTGGGCAAAATTGCGGCCGGATCTGATGAGCCGGCCGCTGCGCGAAGGGCAATGACACCGGTAGGCAGCAGAGTCACACTTGAGGTATTGATGGCCATAAACAGGGCCATGGCATTGGTGGCCGTACCGCGCTGAGGGTTCAGCGTGTCAAGTTCCTGCATGGCCCGGATGCCGAACGGTGTAGCGGCATTGCCCAGCCCCAGCATGTTGGCCGCAAGGTTCAGGATCATGGCGCCCATGGCCGGATGATCGGCGGGCACATCGGGAAACAATTTCACCATCAACGGACGAATCAGCCGTGCTAAGATGGTGAGCAACCCGCCGGCTTCCGCCACTTTCATGAGTCCCAGGAAAAGGGCCATCACGCCCACCAGGCCAATAGCCAGTTCCACGGCGCCGGTGGCCGATTGGATCATGGCCTTGGAGAGAATCTCCATGGGCGAAGGGCCGCCGTTCAAGGGAACAAAGAAAATTTGATGCCAGCCGGCAAAAAAGAAAGCACTCAGTACAATGATTACGAATATGATGTTCATGAATTATTCATCTTCAATAACCATGTAGCCTTTTAATTTTTCCATCAGAGAGTCAGGCAATGCTTCTTTATAAAGAAATGCCTGAGCTTCCTCTCCGGTGATCTTTTCTTTGATTTCAATGGGTATAGCGCGCAGAACCGCCATGCGCTCAGGATCAGGTTTGTCTTTACGGGGTCCGACCTTTTTATTCATAATTTCCTCCTAACCCTCCAAGTAATTAAACGTCTCGTAAATGTCACACTCAATAAATTATGGAACCTACTGGTGATAACATGTAACCTACTATAACTATAATCACCAATCAAGATAAACCCGTTTTCCAGATTAGATAACGCCCTGAAAGGTATCGCTCAATCTGCGGTCAAGATATTCTCAACCCATGTCATTTCGGCGCTTTCGACCCGATCCCTCAGTTAATTATAAATTAGTTCACAAGTTATATCAGCGATTGAATTAGAGTTGTTTTTGATTAAGAGGCAAGCGTCTTTTTGCGCCAATCTTTTATCAGAAATATGGGTTTGGTTTATGATCTTGTCATGGGATCTGTCCGAACCTGTTTTGATAAACGCATTCATATGACTAAGTGAATCAAAAAAATACATGTCCACAGGACTCGATGATTGGATTTTAATATCTACAGGGTAAGATTCTTGAAAACCAAAAGATTCATCATTCAGGTTAACCTTGACGTAATAATGCGGTTTTAATGTCCATTTTTTGCTGACGATAAAATCAGCACAATTAAAAGTCACATAACAGGATAAGTTACCGCAAGTCACGCCAACCGCTCCATGAGTAAAAAATTTATCCCTGTCAACCATCACCCACCTATGGCCCGGACTATTCATCCAACCCTTCACAACAAAATCAGGTATATTTTCTGTGCTTGCTTTAAGCATAAAAAGATTTTCGGCAGCCACTATGAAGAAAAGGTCTTGGTTTTTTAAACGGTCTGCCACACTTGCTCCTTCAACATTATGATGTGAGAAGGTTTTATGTGTCCGGAGATCTATACTATGAGCCTTTGCAGCTTGGTAAATCCTTTCATCCCATTCCAGAGGATTATTCCCCAGCTCAAGCCTTTTGCGATTTATTTCATTGAATATTTCTCTTGATAGAAAAGATTCATCGAAGCCTGAGGATTCATATGTCTTTATTAGAGCGGGGCTTTTAGATTTCTGTATGAGAGAATATTTTATTATGACGGAACGTAATAAAAGAAGTGATGACACAAAAACCAATATCAAAATAATCGGAAAAGTGTATCTTGTTTTTTTTGACGGTTTTTCCATGGTACAGCCTTAATGGCCCAATTTAAATTAAATTTCAATTGTTCCATTCATTAACTGCTCGACAAACGCCCGGTCAGCAGGCGCAAAATCAAATTTATCAAGCTCATGGGTAAATACCCATCTGATTTCTTCATGATCCAGCAATTTGAAATCACCCGTTTCCCAGGAGGCTCTATAGGCCATTAATTCTATGGTACCAAATTCATAAGTATGTATATTTGAACCGAGATATTCTCCAACATTCACATGAATATCAAACTCTTCTTTTAGCTCTCTTTTTAAACACGCCTCCGGTGTTTCATCGGTTTCGACTTTGCCTCCGGGGAATTCCCACAAATTTGGCAATCGTGCGGTTGGTTTTCTTTTGGCTATAAGTAGCATTCCATCATTAACAAATATTGCCGCAGTTACTTTGATCGCTCTTTTTTCCATTTTTATTTCCCGATTTGAGAGTTATAGCATATATTTTTCTATGAGAATATGATATCAGGCTAAGTCCTTCCTGTCCCGGAATCGGGGAACAGAGTGCTGTCAGGGCAAAGTAAATATCCTGGTCCAGAGGGCCAGGCTTTGGGTTACCCTTGGAAGGGGCTGTTCTAGTTAAAGCCGTATAAGTTAAAAGTGTCTAAAGTGATCTAAAGTGCCTAAAGTTATGGTGTCGCTTCGCTCCGCTGATTTTATATAATTGACAGAATTCCTTAACCCTGGCCCAGACCGATCACCAATACGCTATATTCAAAAAGGCAAGTTTGCAATGATATATAGCCGATATCAATATACATGTACGAGTTGCACCAGGGCGGGCTTTAGCTCACTTAAAACTTTAGTTCACTTCAAACTCTTGCAGCAATTCTTCAGGCAGAGCCATCTATCTCTGACCTGGCTCTCCGAGGCGTAGGCTCTACGAGCCGGAGGCCCAAAGGACCAGGTTTTCAATGTAAAATAAACTATAGTTAGTTTGCCACCTTTTTTAAACGATCCTGATAGCCCAATCCCTGATAAATTTTATAGATCATCTGTAACCACTTATTTGCTTTCGAGTAGAAGTGGACCTCGGGAACATGTCCCCGGCTCAACTCAACAAGAAACTGGGTAAAGATTATCCACTGCATGGCTTCATCAATTTTATACAAAACGGCAGAATGGTAGCGAAATTCGATGGTGGCACGATACCAGTATGAATGAAGATTCAGGCCATGATAGCGGGTTTTATCATACCGCGGATTCCTGGCTGATTCTATATCGTAACGATTTTCAGATGAATACCAGAGTTGCTTGATCCGACATTTTTCTGTTTCTATCTCACACTCACAGATGTCCAGAAAAGCTTGCACATCAATTTCCATGGGCCGGCAGGTTTCGGCATCCTGCCGATCTCCCGGGATGAGCAGATAAAATTGATCTTCGTATTCATGCACGATACGAACAAGTTGCCGAAGCTCCTTGCAGCCGTATTTCTCAAAATCAACACCATGATGAACATGTAATCCGCAGGAGTTATCAATATCGATTCCATCGATATGACATAAAAACTCAAAAGCCCGGTAGGCTTGCACCAACCCATCAATACCGCTTAGAATAGGGCTGGTCAGTTCGGCGCCGCATTGTGTATGACCTTTGCCTCTGACGGAAGAATCTTGCTCAAAGTGCCATGAGTTTCTGTCCACGCCGATATCTATTTTGTAGCTTTTACAGAGATCTAAAAAGTGCCGGCCGTCTTTGGCACGGGATGAGATACAATATGGCTTAATGATATTACCGTCAATTGGGGCGATTACATAATTTAGTCCAAAAAACTCTATCTCCACCCCAAAGGGTTGTTCGGTGAAGTACTGTAACATGGGGTATTTGGACTTGAGCTGTAATATCAGGTTGTTAGATTCCGTCATCGTTGGATTTTTCCTTAATAAATGTTCCTATAAAACGCTACCCCACTCACATTTTAGTCTTTTTTTAAGATTAGCAATTTAATAATTTATTGATATTGCATTAACAAAATAACATACTGAACCTCAAATGTCGAGACTAAAATGCGCATAACCGACTATTTTTATTGATCTTTGAGAGAGCTTTTAGAATTGATATGATATACTGAGCGAACCAAATGAATCAGCACTGTCTTGCCCGTGGTATTCTTTGGTACGATAAATTTGTGTATAACTCATACGCACCCGGTGTACCTGGATCGCTATACCGGCCTGTAGATCGCCAACCCATAGTTTTTTATCCACCGAATGGCTATCGGAAAAGGTATTTCCGTCAAGAAAAATATTATGCAATACAGCACGTCCTTCTATGCCGGCGAATACATACCAGTTAAAGCCTTTTTTGCTCCGGAAAAAACCGCCGCCCGGTAAGCTCGGCTGGATGCGAGGCGGACCGAAATCTTCATCCAGGTCAGGCCCTATCCTTAGGATCAGGCCGGCAGAAGCATAGGTAAAGACATTGCCAAGACTGCCGCCAAAATTGGGAATAACATCATACTCTAACCCATATGACAACGTATTCTTTTCCAAGCGTCGCGCCTGTTCATAGAATAAGTTCACCCCCGGCTCATTCTCCAATTGATTGTCCCAACCCTCAGGCTTCCGCAAATCGAAAATGGAATGCCAGCTCTTTTGCACTTCTTCAGCAAATGATAATGGCCCGACCACACCGATATCGATCTCAAGTTTGTCATAGCGTTTACTCCCCTGATTCGCAACCAACCCGAAGCCCATATACAGCCAACCCGCATAAGGCCGATCTTCAGTGATCAACTGAGGGTCGGTAATATCTTCGGGGGTATAAATATTCTGGCCGACTGAAATGCTGGCGCGTGTTTGCAGCGCATTTTCGGGGTGTGTAAGCGCATCTTCCAAAATGAACCAAGGGAGTTTGGTTGCTGCATCCGTAATCCATTTTATGGGTTGGGTCAGGCAATTAAAGCGTGTGCCATGAGTGAAATGTCTGTCGGTTCCGCCGCCGAAAAAATCATTTTCGAATTGCACGCTGCACGTAAGACCGGGCTCATCGGCCGATGCCGGCCGAGGTTCATCGTAAACACACAAGACAGTCAAGATAAGTATAAGTATTCGAACAAAAAACATCAGACAAAACTTTTTCCAGTGGATTTAATGGCAAAAATCATTTTAGGCTTTGTTGACATTCAATATCTCTTTTTTGTAAAAAAGCAATACAAAATGGTTGTTGCCCCAGGGCAAACGCATTTGAATCCCAACACATGGAGAACGCTCCACGACGGCGTGTTTCTCTTTACAACCGACTGAAACTTGTGCTTAAGTACCCATAAGCCCGAGCCGCGCCAGAGGCGTTAAGAACAATTCGTCGCTAAATTATCCTATTGATTTTTTAGCTCATAATTTCATTCGGCTCGGGCTAACGCGTGCTAAAGCCCTTCAAACAGTCAGTCGGTTTCCAAGAGATACACGCCGTCGCTACGCTGCACCGAAATCAAATGCGTTTACCCTGGTTGTTGCCCAAATCACAAATTATTTAGGGCAAAAAATTGACTTCAAAAAAAATGGTATTAATGATAGAATGTATACGATAAAAAATCCCTCAATTTAGGTTTAAGTTATTTAGGAGCTGAAAATGGAATGTGAACGATGTAAAGAAGTCATAGGAAAAGGCGAAGAACGGGAGCATCACGGCCAGATCTTGTGTGAGGATTGCTATATGGATTTGCTTTCTCCGGCCCGAACGTGTGATCCGTGGGCGGTTCACAGTGCCCAAACCTTTGCCAAAAAGAGCGGCGGCAGTCTTGAGCTAACTGAAATCCAGACAAAGATTCTTGAAATTGTCCAAGAAGCCGGCGGTCTAGAGCCCGGCGTAATCGTGGAGAGGCTTCAAATCAAACCGGCGGATCTTGAACGGGATGTTGCGGCACTCCGGCATATGGAGAAGATAAGGGGAGAACTGAGGCAAGGGAAAAAATTTCTAATTCCCTGGTAATCCGCTGTTCCGGTTCCCGTAACGTTTTCATATTCGTTGGAATAACTCACAGAGGCTGTCCATTATGGATCACCCGTCCCATACCATAGAGTTTGCCAACATCCTCCATCACCTCAACTACCGATGGAGTGCAGAGGCCCTTGCCCTTTCCAAAGGAGACAAAGCGCCGTTTGAGCTCTATCAGATATACGAACCGTATAAAGATTTCATCAGTCTTGAAACCCTGGCCCAAATTGACAGACTCAGAGATGACGCTGTCAAAATCCGTTTGAAGCACTCTTTGATCGATCATTACCTTCGCCAGCGACTTCTCCCTCATGAAACCGAAATGCAGTGCTGGATGAGAGGGGCGGCGGCAGCTGTAAACGGAGAAAAGGTCTATTTTAAAGAAATCATTCCTTGGTGCCAGAAATCGAGCACCTATAAAAAGAGACAGATTCTTCATAAAGAGACCGTGCCCCTCTGTAAGTTTTTAATGCCCTTTGTCCTAAATTACTGGAACATGCTGATAGAGATCCTCCAAAAGGATCTTGGGTTTGATAGCTACATCCAATACTGCCAAGATAAAAAAGGGATCGACTACGCATATTATTACCGATATTTTAAGAAGGTCCTACGGAAAACCGATAAGATTTATTTCTCCGCAATGAAACGATGGTGTCGGGAGCGTTACGGGTTGTCCATGAGCGCGCTGACCCGGTTTGACGCCATCAACCTCCTGGGATTCGGGGAATTTGATAATTCTTTTCCGGACATACCCATGAATAACCTGATGCGTTTTTTTCACCACTGGAATATCGATCTCGATAAAACGCCGGGTCTGACCCTTGAATTGGGGAGAGAGTCCGGTAAAAGCGCCCAGGCCGCCTGTTTCATTCTTCAAGTTCCGGAGGAGGTTTACATTCTCATGAGACCCGAGGGAGGATGGATTGATCTCGAAACACTCTGGCATGAATTGGGGCATGGACTATCTGCGGTCTTTACATGTCCGGATCTTACCATTGTTGATCGGGACATGGCCACCAACTACAGCCTCTCTGAATCTTTTGCCTTTCTTCTCCAAAACCTGACCCTTTCCCGTCCCTTTATAGATGAATACCTGGGACTTGGGCTCGAGGTTTGCAATACCTTGGTCTATCATAAGGTGCTTAAAGATCTTTCTGTGTTCAGACGGTACGCGGCCAAATTATTATCGGAGTTTGAGATGTTCTCAAAAGGAGACCTCTCCGGCGGAGATCGATATTCAAGGCTGATGACCCGATATACGGGGTTTTACTACCAGGCCGAAACACACCTTTTTGACCTGGTACCGGAATTCTATTGCCTGGATTATCTTTTGGGTTGGATGGGTGAATCCATGATGGAAGACTATCTGCGAACAAATCTTGGAGACCGGTGGATGTTCAAATCCGAAACCGGCAACATTTTGAAAAATTGGTGGGCACAGGGGAACCGGTACGATATTTTTCAGTTTTTCAATCAAAACGATCTCGGGCACCTGAACGCGGACAGGCTGCTCATGCGCTGGGAAGAGAACCTAACGTAATGCCTGCTCTATGTTTTACAACTTACATGGTAAATTTGCCGTTTTCATAGATGGTAAGCTTTTTGCCGGATACAAGATGAGCGGAGACCCTTTTCTTTTCAGTGTTAACAAGGTCCCAGTGCAGGGCGGAATCATTGAACCCCAGATCCTTCTTTTTTTCTTTGGTTAGTTCTTGCAAATTGCCGTCATAAGTGTCCGCATAGGAAGCACCCAACGCCACGTGGCAGTTGCCGTTCTTCCCACCGTAGTTCTCATCAAAAAGCGTGTTTGCCATGAAGGTATCAATCTTGGAAAGTCTTTTGTCTGTGAGAGAAAATTCGCCCAGCTTGTTGGCTCCCTTATCCATTGAGAGCTGTTTGACGACAAAATTTTGTCCCTTCCGGGCCTGGATTTTAACCGTAGCGCCTTGTTTAAATTCAAGTCTTAGGCCTTCCACATAATTTCCGCTTCGAAACGAGGGCTGATCTGCAAAGTATATTCCGCTGGTTCCTCTCCAGTCCGGTGATAAAAATATTTCAAAGCTCGGAATGTTATGGCCGGAAATACCGATCCATTTTCTTTTTTCCCCGGGTGTTATTTTAAGATCCGTATTTGCAGATTCAATATGATAGAAGTTTACTTTCATACTGTTGAGCCATTTTTTAATGGATGTTGCATTTTTAAAAACATTTTGCCACTGCGAAACCGGTGACGCCCTGTTGAGAAAACATGCTCTTATAATCTGGTCTGCATACTCCCGCAGGGAGAGTCCGGCATGCCGGGCCTGTTCTTCTGTGGGGTAATTGCACAAGGTCCAACCGAAAGCGCCTGCTTGATCTCGTTCATCGAGAATATCCCGCAAATATTTTCTGGCTACGGCAGCCTTTCCGATTCTTTTAGGATCCACACCGCTCAAGTGGGTAATAGATTCCGGGGCATGCAAAAAAATACCGCCATTTAATTTTTTAAAAAGTTCTTCCTCACCGGGTGGCTGGAAGACAATCTGATTGTTATTTGCAAGCTTGAAAAAGTTTCGCTCCATGGCCGATGTCAAATTGACGCGCAGGACAGGATTCATCCCTCTATCCAAAAGTTTGGCATAAACCATTTCAGCCAGAGGGTTGGCCGGTATATTGTACCGTATGAGCACAATGTCTTTTTTTTTGAACCTGCCACTGCGGGATGTTTTAAGCCCCCATAAGAGCACATCCGCATATCTATCCAACTGCCTTTGGGTAAACATCGTTTTTATCCCTCTCAAAGACTTTTTTTAGATTTTTCTAGATGGACTCAAGATTACCCTGTGAAAATTTAACGACTTTGTTACGCCCGTTCTGTTTTGCAGCATACATGGCCGTATCTGCATTTTTAATAAGCGTTTCCATATCTTTTCCATCCTCCGGGTAACTTGATATGCCTAAGCTGATCGTTAGTCCCAGCAAGTTATCCAGTTTTATTTGAGAATATCTTCTTCTCAGCCTCTCTGCCAGAATATAAGCGACTTCTTTGTTGGTTTCAGGAAAAAATATCACAAACTCTTCCCCCCCATATCTTGCGATAACATCCGTCTTCCTTAAGTTCTTTTGGAAAAATTTCCCTGTTTCCTTTAAGGCCTGATCTCCTGCACTGTGGCCGTATGTATCGTTGACATTTTTAAACTTGTCAATATCAACCATGGCAATTGAAAATGTTTTGTCGTAGCGCTCAGATCTTATTAACTCATCCTGAAGCCTGGACATAAAATAACGTCGAATATACAGTCCTGTCAGAAAATCAGTAATCGCCACCTCTTGGAGTTGTGCCTTGTTGATCGCCACTGCCGCCTGATCGGTAACGGCTTTGAGCATTTCAATGTCAACTTCAGTAAAGTGGGTGTTATCCTGTTTATTCGTCACATTAATGACCCCGATAGCTTCGTTGTAAACGAGCATGGGGATGCAAGCAATGGAACGGACAAAGGAGGAATCCGCTTCGATGAATTCCTCTTCACCCTTGGTATTATTTAATATTACTGGTTTTCCTTCTTGAAAAGCCTGACCGGCCACACCTTCTCCAGGCTTAAATTTTTTACACTCTACTTGTTTGTTGTTTATTTTTTCCTGGTAGTCATGATCTTCCAAACCCTCTATAATACTGACGCTCAATTGATTCGTATCAGGATCATAAAGCATTATGGAACCTTTCTCTGCTTTGGTTATACCGATGGCCTTTTCTAATATATACTTGAGAAGGTTTTTTAAATCACTGATATAGGTCATGGCTCTGCCGATATTGTAAAGAAGAGATAAATTCTTGAGAATTTTATCCAGTTCTTGCCTTTCATTTTGCCTTTTCATATAGAGATTACAAGCATTTAAACAATAAGATGCTTGGTTGGCAATATGTTTGATATAATCATATTCAACCTCATCAATGGGTTGACCGTTACTCTTCTCACCAATGGTCAAAAGGCCAATCACCTCTTGTTTCATTATAAAAGGAAACCACCATTCTGAATTCATTTTTTTCAGATTGTCGTTTTCAGAAAATTCCTTAAACATTGGGTTGCCGTAAGCGTCTTTTATGGGAAATGGTTCTTTTTGAAGAATTTTTTGCCAGAGAGGCCCTTTATTCTCATCAAACCTAAACGCCAAATCATTGAGTCCGTGGCTGAAAACCAATTCGAAATTCTCGAAATCATGCTGATAAATAAAAATTCCTATAGTGGAGACTTTGAGCTGTTCTTTTACCAGATTTCCTATGGTAGAATATAGTTCCACAGGGTCAAGAATGTTGCATAGCATTTGATTTGCATTTAGAAGGTTTTCCATCTCGAAAACACGCTGTCTTAGATACTCGATACTATCGGTTTCTTTTGTTGATCCATTCATTAGCATTCTTTCATTCTATTGTTTAAAGTTATATTCTTCTACTGCCGCGCAAACGAGAGTTGTGTTGAAATGAACCATGGGAGTCCGAGCGAACCCGGCCGAAACTTACATAAATTTTATATAATGAAATCAGGGTGTATTGTCAATGTTGATGTTTTCGTAAAAAGTCCGATTTAGACGGTTTTGTAAAAAGTTCAAATTCAAGGCGTGCAAATTTTGTAATCATGAGGCGTACTTATCGTACATTGAATGATTATGAAATGCAGCACAACGCAGAAGTTGGACTTTTTACGAAACCGTCAATGTTGATTTTAACTTAACCACGGTAACCGCATTTGATTTCGGTGCAGCATAGCCACTGGTATGTTTCTATCCTTGTAAGTTATTCTCGATTTTTCTAATTTTTAATTTTAATCGATCAATAATCTGATCAGGGGTTTCCTTACGCAAAATTTCCTGAAATTGGGCTCCATAGAACCGAACCACGCTGATTCCGAGTACGAAAATATCGTATGCTTTCCAGGAATCGCTTGGTCTCACCATTTTAATTTCCACCGGAATTTCTATATTATTCCAAAACACCGTCACTTGAACCACGGCTTTGGAGTCACTGATCAAGTTTTGGCTGATTGGAATTACTTTCTCATTCGTATAGTTGTCTTGCAGCATAGTAAGGTAGTAAACTGTTATAAATTTGGCAAAAAGATTTGTAAATTCATTCAGTTGCTGTGGTGTGAATTTTAGCAGATTGCTCGCCAGTGCATGCCGGCAAAACTCTCTAAAATCAACGATTTGGTTTAAAATTTCCGACAGCTGTTGACGCTGGTTATCTTTTTGGGCAGTGTCTTTATAAATTGGATCATTTAAAATGGTAATTCCCTGATCTATTAGCTTCTGCAAGGTATCTAACGGCTGCTCCGCATAAGCAAAAGTAGAAAGTTCTACAAGAATCATAACAACTGCAACCAAAGCCTTTTTCATAGTTGATCCTTTCATAACCCTTATCCGGACTCCGAACATTCACAAGAGTGTATCGGGCCGATGCAGCATCCTCACCCTGAGAGCTTTGCAAAACGCCCCCTTTTGTCCAATTCCTGCGTCAGGCTCATATTTTAACCCGCCACCGAACTTTGGCGGGTTAATCCTCAAAATACTCCATGTATTCGTGCCTGCCCCGTGAAATGCGAAGCCTATTTCTCTGGGGTGGTTAAAATTTTCGCCTTCCTTGGCCTTGAACAAAACTGAACGTTTTTCAAAGCTCTCATCCGTATTCCATAGTAACTCGGCAAAGGTATAATAGAATAGTCTTTCCAATATTTCAATGGATGTTATATAGTAAACACATTTCATTTTAGTGCAGCGTAGCCACGGCGTGTTTCTCTTGCAAACCGACTGACTGTTTGAAGGGCTTTAGCGCGAGTTACCCCGAACCGAATGTAAAATATCAATGGGATAATTTAGCGCCGGCAGGAACAACGCTCATTCAGAATACCGGGGTATGGGTGAGAAATATGGATGTATGGGTTCATTCTTCCATGGCAGGCCTGTTTCTGTTTTGGAGAGATTTTAAAGAGATTTTCCCAATACTTATATTTATAGGTGTTTTTGTAATTTTCCCTGTAATATATGTGATGTTCAGGCGCAGGAGGAAAAAGGGGGAAAATCCGGAGGAAAAATAAGGAGACCTTTGATAAACTACGGGATCGATTCGATAACCTTCCGAAACCATAAGAAATTATTGTTTGTAATTTTTTACACGCCGAAATCCTTTCGTCTCCAGAAAACCATATTGTATTCACCGGGAAAAATCCGCCAGGGACGAAACGGTTTCAATCCATACCGGCGAATTCCCGACCGTGTTCTCACATATCCCAGACCCCGAAAATTTTGCCGCTCGCAACCATGAAGATCTTCCTGTAATATCAATTTTGGGTCCACTTCAGAGAGGTCCATGGCGTTTAAACCCTTATCAAAAACCCCTTGAGCATAGCCAAAGGATTGGGGTGAATTCCGATTGGAAAATGAAAGATTTCCCGTGAGATCAATTTCAAAAAGAGTTTGAGGGAGCAAATCAGCAAGCTCCTTGTATTTCTCACCGTTCTCCCGCAGGATATTCTCCACCTGCCGGTACTCGACGGCATCTTTCTCCAGCGCCTTAATCTTTTCCTGCAATTTCGTATAGGATAATTTTCCATACATTTTCACACACCCCGATCCCCGATTTCCATGAAACATCCCTGTTATTTCAAAACAACGTCCATTTTTTTCCAACTCATTACTTTTCATGCAAGATTCATAGGGAGCATTACCGATTTGTTAAAATGGTTCTCACACATTAATTTATTTATTTTTGAGCGAAAACCTCGCCATCGGGTCTCGTGTGTCAGGTTTCAGGTGTCAGGAATCGCCAGACCTGAAACCTGAAACCAAAAAGTCTTGGAAAGCTATTAACAAACTGGTAATGCACCCGATTCATACGAATACCCTAACATATTTCTACGTTTTCTCTTTTTCTCTTCCTCCAGGAAATATATGACCGACAAATAATAATCGATATGGGAATGCCGACAAAAGCACCGTCATCAATCTTTCCAGGTGAAAAATCAGGCATAAAAAAGTAAACCAGACCCCCTAACAATAAGCTTGCACGAAGTGCTCTCGCGTATCCCATAAAAGTGAAGACTCTTAAGAAGGTCATGAAGAGAAAGGTCCAAAAGAGAAATACGATAAAATCCGCTGCATATTGGTATGGGACAGGAATCAAATCTGCTATGGATTTGAGTATCGTTTCATAAAAAGAAGTTTCCTTTTTGGCGCGCACCGTTATGATGTCACCGATAGTCATTTTTTCATCGATGTAAGTCGCGCTTGGGATCAAAAAATCGAGAGTTAAGGCGGAGTTCTTTTTGTGAAGGGCATCATTTGTTTGCCCGAACGGAAGCTGAAGGATATGCTTGACAAGCAGAAATCCGGCAATGCATAAAATGGATAGAAGCAATAAAATTATACTCTGGGAAATAGACCTTTTCATGGGAGGGTTGTACTTTTTGTAAAGGTTGAGTTAATCTCAATGATGGATATAATGCATTATATAGAGCTCATTTTATCCGGGTGTAAAAATATTATTAGCAGATTTTTATAAATTTTTCAATCATATTTATGATGCGTTATATATTCGGTAAAAAGGCATCGTTTTCAGGGGAAAAATTCAAAAATGCTTAAACAGGTTGTATTCCCTTATGTGTATTCAACGGTCGCGTTTTAAAGTCTGCACACACGCTGGGGGGATAGACGGCCTTTTTAAAAGGCTTTCCCGGACCGGGTCGGGTGTTATTTGCGAAGGTCTTCCAGCTTTTTGATGTGTGACGATTCTTCCTGAATTATTTTTTCCAGATGCTCAATGGTTTTTTCATCCACGAGGAAGGTTTTCAACATTTCATAAAATAAAATTGTGTCTTTTTCAAATTCTATAAAAATATCGATGAGATGTTTACTGCTTTTAACCTGCGAAAAATCAATATCGGCAAGTGAAAACGTTTGTTTTCCGATTAAATCGTCGATCAATGACGCATCCATCTCTTCGACCTGCGGACGATCTTGACTTTTTTCAATTTCATCTTTTAGGCTCAGAAACCAGTCTCTATGCTCCAGCTCTTCTTCTGCAATATCACGCAGCAGATCGTCCAGTTCAGGATTTTTGGATTGGCCCATGGCTTCTCGGTAGACCTTTTCACCGTTCTTTTCCAACTGAACGGCAATTTCAATGATTTCGGTTATGGAAAACATGGGTGCGATCCTTAGAAATCGTTTTGACACGGGGGTATATTCTATATGCCGCAACCCGGGTGCCGAAAAATGGGGATTATAAGAATTTGCTTTGATTGATTTTAACAAAAAAGTTGTATTTAAAATCCCTATAATAGAGGAATTTGCATGTCAAGAGATTATACCTGCAGGGTATTATGGGAGGGTTGAGAAAAACAGCAGGATCAAGTTTCGCCAATAGGGTTGCGGCCCCTTCCCGGAATTGAGGCTTCCGCCCGTTTTATCAGCTCGCAGCTCCGAGCATGAAGCTTGTTAAGCCTGCTCTGGTAGTCGGCCTTGGAGACAGGGTCGGTCATGGGACGTAAATTAGCCATAGAGATATGATAAGCACCCCGCCCTGCAGCGCCAAGAAGTTCACAAACCACCTGAAGGTCCGAAAGAAGATGATTTTTGCACTGTTCTGCAGCCACAGAGACACAGCTTAACGCTTTATTGACCTGTTCTAAAATCTTCATGGGACATTCAATGGCTTGCTTAAGGGCTGCCGCAATCTCTTCTTCGGTTTTTCCGGAGGCTTTTGTTTCCGCAAAAAACAGATAGCTCTTTCCGTCCTCATCACGAAGCCGGTGAAGGTTCTCGGACAAAGCTGACACTTGGTTAAGCAGGTCTCCCCAAAGCCAGGGTTCGGAACCGTCCGGATACCGCCGCATCTCTAATCGAACAATTTTTTCAAGAAGCGCGAGGCCGACAGATCCAGCATAAGCTGCGGCCGCACCACCTCCCGGAACCGGCTGATTCGGATTGGAAAGGGCTGCGATAAAAGAATCATGCATAATAACTTGATTATACTTCTTTCGCTCATTTAGGGTAGCATTCTATTGCTTCAACACCCATGTGCCATTGATCTTTTGTCGAGTCGCAAGATACAGCCACGATGGGAGGCCAAGCTTGTCGCGCAAACCCATCAACGCGTTTCCGAATTCGTTCTCATTCGAGAGGCGCGAGCCCACTACGTTCTGTCTGAGGTAAATGAATAATTCCTGTACAACAGGATCCTTATTTTGGAAATGCGAGATAAAATAGGATGTAAACCGACGCTGATCATGAGTCAGTTTCATACTGTATACCGAGCATGACAAATCGGCCAACCGCAAACGCCATGCGGCAACCAGGGGACGAGACTCCACGGGAAAGCTCTGCGCAATGCAAATGATTCCTCGCTTAATATCCTTACGTGTCTCACCATAAAATACATCGCTGATTGGAAGCATTCCAGTATCAGTAAACAGGTGATGAAGTATGTATGTGTCATCAACAACATTTTTAATTTGCTTTACCAGATCCTTTATTCCCGGATTAAGATCCGGGTGATTCACGGGACATGCGAGAAACGGAAATCGGTCATGAAACTGCATACGGGCGCGAAGCAATTCGTGTGCGATATCCACGAATTCCTCAGCAGCGCTTTTGTACCTGATTTCAACGTGCTGTGACCGGTCATCGAAGTCCATCCGTGTGCGCTCGGTCATTCCATCATCCTGGATGAATACGATCGGCACGACATTAGAAACATGGCTGTAGAGTTGTTTTGTGTACTTAGTCTTAAAGTTGTAAGTCATCTTTTCATCTCAATATTAGGTGTTAGACAGAAATCCTAGGGTTATGGGGAATCCTCATTTCAAATGTTCTTCCGTGTACAAAGAGAGTTCGATCATCCGTTCAAGGAGTTCGTCTGTGGGCAGTCCTGGAAAATTTTGACGAACCAGTTCTTTGCAAAACAGGCGACAAATATAGCGAAGCTTGCGGCTTTTCTGTTTGCCGGCATACACGAAGTCCCTGTGTCCGTTGTTGATTACGATGACATTCTTATCCGCATCGAATTTTGAACGCCACATTTCTCCCGGGGCCCGACGATACGTATACCCCGGCAGCCCTTTGCGCGTTCCTCCGGCCCCTGCCGATGGGTCTATGAGTGAATCGGTGATGGTTATCAGGGCCTCATCCGTGCATTCCGTATCCCCCTGGCGCACGACCACCCTCAATGTGGTCAGACACGGCTCTGAAGGCGCAATAAAAACCACTGATTCATCATCACCGCCCTGGAGTTGCCCCTCTCCATCGATTATTTCCCAGCGATATACCAGATTCTCCAAAACGGTCCGCCGCGATCGATCCCGACAAACCGCACGATATTTCTTGCGATTGTCAACCGGTACCACGCTTGACTTAGGCGAAATCAGTACACTGAACAGCGGTCCGGCAAACTCAAAAAACTCCATCTGCCTTCTTTGATCGCCGTCAAGTTCCGGGGCGTCTTCGTGCGCATCATCTTCCCGGCCATCCCCCTCACGGGCAGTCCCAATCATGGGTCCCGAAGAAAAAAGAGACGCCTTCTTTTTTTTGCCTTTTCCGCCATGAATATCGAACCAGTCATATTCTTCCTCCGGAAGACGCAAAAACGCCTCCCTGAGAGCACGTTGCACCTTTCGCAGAATTTGCCGACTGGACCGTTCCTCTTCCGCCTTGCGCTGCTCTTCGATGACCTGCTGCAAACGCTTTTCAACCGGCTCCATGGCCTTGCAAAAAGCGTCAAACCGTTCATCCTGAATGATTCCCTGACGAGTCCCCGGCGTAAGATTAAGGAACGAAGCATCAAGAAGACCCTGAAGGTACCCCGCGGTCCAGGGCTCTTTCTGAAAATGATCCAGTTCGACAATGGACGTCAAAACCCGCGTACCGCGTCGATACAATCCCACCTGGTTGGCGGAACCGGGATCGCTGAGGTACAGTTCCAGATAGATATCACCCGGCGCGATCTCGCCAGCTCTCAGGTCATGGAGCAGGCGCCCGCTAAATTGTCGCGGGACCACAAGATGCTCTGTCCGGCTCGTCCGATCCACAACCTCTATTTTTACCCCCGAATCCTTGATCCGGTCCCTGAGTTCGGATGCGAGATAGCGCTGGATCTTCTCCCCGGTCAAGAGCCGCAGCCCCGGCAACAGGGGATAGACCATCAGGTCCGTCCCTTTGAAGGGGATCAATACACGTTTCTTGAAAACCGAGAATTCCGGTGCGTTCTTGGCCATGGTCATTTCGTATGTACTTCCATCGGCTCCACAACAGGTAATACTGAGGTTCTGTCCAACCGTCCAGAAACTGAGAAGACCGATGCCGAATTCGCCCTGAATTCCCTGTGCGCCTTTGGCCTTTAACCGTCGCTTCACGGAATCACAAATGTGCGTTGCCACGTGCCGAAAATCGGGCAACCCTTTTCCATCTCTGGGTATTCCTTCACCATTGTCGCTGACCTTGAGATAGAATTCACCCTTCTTCTTTCCTCTCGTGATCACGATGTGCCTGGCCCGTGCATCAATGCTGTTTTCCACAAACTCGGCGACTGCTTTCAGCGGATTGGCCTGGGAACTGGCGATGATGCTAATCGCATTCCAGTGATCCGCTATGCGTAACTTTCCGGCACTTGCGCCTTTTTTTCTTTTTTTTAGAGTGGATCTGGCCATTACTGATCCCTCGGTTCTTGTTTTTCGTTGTTGCTTTCTTTCAATGTTATAGACTCCATCAGCATAAAAAATGGATTAGATTCTGCTTAGATCATTTTAATGGGAAAAAGTCAAACCAATGCGTTAATCCAAGCTTGATCCAAGCCGGAAATATTTTTTTCTTTGCTGTGGGTCGCAGATCGAGTATGATGGTGTGATTCGAAAAAAGGAAGTGGAATATCAATATTCCCGAACATAAAATATATGGAGAAACATTATTGAAGACAAAATCTAAACTCATTGAAATTGATAGTGTGGGTCGGATTTTGTTTGAACGCAGTAACCGGGCAAAGCATATCAGTATATCCGTGAAACCATTCAAAGGCGCACGAGTTGCCGTTCCTTATGGAGTATCATTTGATAAAGCCAAGCAGTTTGCTCAATCCAAGAGCAACTGGATAAAAAAACACCTGGATAAAATGGAACAGGTGGAAAAGGAACATGAAACCTTTTCAAATGAATCCACTGAAATCAACAGAGCCGAAGCCACAAAGCAACTTGTTAACCGCCTCAATGAATTGTCCGCGCAACACGGTTTCAGCTATAACAAGGTTTTCGTGAGAAACCAAAAGACCAGATGGGGGAGTTGCTCTTCCAAAAATAATATTAGCCTCAACATGATGCTGGTCAGATTGCCGGACCAAATGATCGATTATGTCCTGTTACACGAACTCGTTCATACCCGGATAAAAAATCACACTCATGCGTTCTGGTCGGAATTAAATAAGTTTGTGAGAGATGCCAAAGGACTGAGTAAAAAAATGAATGAATATAAAGTGGTTCTGATGTAATTTTACTTTGCCAGATTCAAGACGACATACCATCCACCCAGCCTTGTTCCAGCCAATTTAACATTTCCCGTACGTACGGTAATTATAAAATTATCCCTGGTGCAGAATTTTGCACGAACGATTTTAGCGCGAGATTAAATAACTGCCTCGATGACACTATCTGGTAGGCCGTCATTAATATCGTCATTTTCAAAATATATTGACAACGCATAGATATTGAAGGAGCTTCAAAGTGACGTCCATGATTTAATGAGATCTCGGTTTAATATCAAATAAACACAAAGAGCTTTTAATAGCAGGTATCTATTCTTCATCTTCGGGATAAAACGTAAAGTCTGTTGTTGATTTTTTGGCAAAGAATTTTAGAAAGCTGATTTCCTTTATTTCTTCCAAATTAATTTTCGGGCGATCATCATTCTCATTTAGTAAGGTTTTCCTTAAATTAGGATTATGGTGAGTTAAGATGACGGCAATTTTTTCAGCCTCTTCTGGATTCTCTGCCTTTACAAATCTCGTGGCATAAAACCCAAGCTTTCTGGGTTCACCGTCAAGATTGAGGAAGAAATTCTTTCCATGGAGTTTAACCTTGAACTTTTTCATAAAATTCTCTTTTCTGGCTAACATTAGATATTAAATAGTCGGCGTGATAACTGGTACTCTTGCCAGTACGCCAACTGAAAGTCAATTGATTCCAAGGATGTCATGTTCTTTCAGATTTAAGGTGGAATATTTTAAAATTTCTTTCATTTAAACACGATTAATGGACGATTTATTTTAACTACTACAAGCAAAAATCGTGCGAATGGTTATATTATCATTTAATAAAATTTAAAAATGGTTAGATTCCAATCGGTTAGATTAAATACGAGAATTGCAGAATAAAAGCATTTGACATTTTTTGTCAAAATAAAGTGCCATTCTTTGAAAGTTTTTGCACTATTCTTGGGTAGTATTAAGGAAAGAACCTGAAAAGTCTAAAAGGGTTTGAGCATGGCATTCGAGAGATGTTTATACAATATATTGTTTTGTGTAACCGAAATTCAGGTTTCTTAATAGTGGATTGTGTTTTGAGGTAAGATTTAGATATCTTAAAATTTTGGAGAGTTGTACTCCATTGCAGTGATCGCGGAATCAGCTGATGGTATGTATGTTGGAGAAAACACACGAAACAAAGCAGGGCAAATTCGTGTGGTTTCTATTACATATCAACGCTAACCTTTTTTCCGCTTTTTGAACATATTACAAATTCGGATGTTTAAATATAGATAGAAGGATCGAGACAACTATCGTTTGGTGATACGGTATTAAGTTATCACTAAAAAATCAGACACTTGATAGCCTTTTTCCATTGCAGGTATCTCAGATTTGTAGCTGGATCTTTAATCCCCATATGTAGTGGTGTAAATAAATAAAAGTGTGGAATTGAATCGATTAGCCCAGCATCTAAATGTGGCTTAAATTCTGGATAGGTGTGAATTACACGCATAAACCTGCCCGTGATCAAGGATTGGGCTGTCACAAGGCCTCCTTACCGATTTTAACGCAAGGATTTAATTTCACTTTTATTCGATCTGTTACCAAATAAAGCACCGGCACGTAGGCCAGGGTCAGGAAGGTGGAAACCATCAGGCCGGCAATGGCCACAACCGCCAGAGGTGACAATCTTTCCAGCCCGACAGCCATTTCAGCGGCAATCGGCAGCATCCCGGCAATGGTACTCAGGGCCGTCATTAGAATAGGTCGTGTCCGGCGGCGGATCGCTTCTTCAATGGCCGTATGAATGTCTGCCCCATTTGCGCGCGCAGTTTCAATAAAATCGACCAGCAGGATTGAATTGTTCACCACAATGCCGGACAGCAGGATCATGCCCATGGCGGCGGGCAAGCATAAATGCCGCTCCAGGAGAAGCATCCCCCAGGGCACTCCGATAAAAGCCAGCGGAATGGCACTCATAATAATCACGGGATGCAGGTATGACTTAAAAGTAATAACCAGTGAAAAATACAGGAAAATGAGCGCCAGCGCCATTGCGCCGCCGAGATAGCCGAAGCTTTCGGTCATTTGCCTGATTTCTCCTTCCTGGCTTAACGTATATCCGCCGGGAAGTTTCATGTCCGACAGTACGTCAGAAACCTGATCCTGAAGATGGGTGATGGCGGTTCTGGCACGATAACCCAGCAGATTAACAACCGGTAAAAGATTCTGTCGGGTGATCTTTGACTGGCGCCAGACGGGCCGGATATGGGCAATCTCTTTTAGCGGCACGGGGCCCGCCGTTCCCGGAATCTGCAGCACAGCCAGGTCGGCGACGGTATTCATCGTGTCCTGATCAAAGCGGAGCCGAATGCCGTAACCGTCTTCTCCGGCAATACTGAATTGTGAGGCGATTTTACCGGTTGTTGCCGTCATCACTGTTTCAGAAACATCTTTGGGAGAAATGCCGTAACGGGCGAGTTTTGTTTCGTCAAGATCGATGGCGATTTCCTGCTTGGACCAGTCCCATGAACGGGATATGGATGTCAGTCCCCTGACCTGATAAAGTCTGGTGGATACTTCATCGGCAAGCTGATCCAGAATCCTCGGGTCAGGGCCGGAAATCATGACATCAATCGGCGCTGCAATGGAGGACAGGGGTGTTGCGCCATAATCATAAACATTAAAACGCTTCAGGCCGGGCATGTCCCGGAATGTCTCACGTAGGCCTGCTTCTATTTCCCAGATGGATTCGGCACGCTCAAACCGGTTTTGAAAATGTACAGTGATCAGTCCTTCTTGGGAGGTGCGATCCGCGCCGAAACTGATAACATTGGGTTCGGCACCCACGATCGTGGCCATGCGGACGAAACCCGGCACATGTTTAATGAAACGCTCCATGTTTTCCACCACCATTCCGGTCTGCTCAATGGTGCTATTCGGCCAGGTTTCAAATTCAATCTTGACAATACCGGTATCCATGGCCGGCATCAGATCCCGCCCGGCCAGCGGCATCTGTCGCAGGCTTATCAATAGCAGGCCGATTAGGATCGGTAAGATTATCAACCCCCATTTCGAGGATGCCAACCGAAAACTCCGGATAAAAAATTGCTGTAGCGGTGTGATCCAGAATTCACACAAACGCTGGAGCACGGTTTCGATCCGATTTGCCTGACGGCCGGGTTTCATGAGTTTCGGTGCCAGCAACGGAATCACCGTAACGGATACCACGAACGAGGCCAAAAGCGCCAGAGACAGCACCACCGTCAGCGGCCGAAGAATTTTCTGGGAGTATCCGCCCACAAACATAATCGGTACCAGAACCGTCAGCGTTGTGATGGTACCGGCAAAATCAGCAAGAAAGATTTCTTTTGTGCCGTCAACAGACGCCTGGAAAAGGGATTTGTCTCCGGGGGCGGCGTGCCGGTCAATATTTTCAATCACGACAATGGCATCATCCACCAGCAGCCCGACGGCAAGGATAATGGCTGTCATGGTGACGATGTTGAGTTCATAATGGATGAGCTTCATGCCGGCAAATGTCAGCAGAAATGTGAACGGAATAGAGATGGCGGCCAAAAGTGTTGTCCGTACGCGGGCAATAATCAGGAAAATAATGGCAACGGTTAAAATGACGGCATCGCGAAGAGATGTAAGCAGATTGGATACGGATGTATTGATCAGTTCACCCTGGGTATCGGCGACTTCGAACATCAGCTCCGGGAAGGCAGCGCGTACGTCCGGCAGGACGTTGTTCAAAGCGTTGAGCGTTGTTGTGACATTGCCGCCTTCGGTTCGAAGAATATTAATCCCGATGGCCGGTTTACCGTTGCCATGAAAAAATGAACGCCGCTGCTCATGGGATGTGACGATCTCGGCAATATCTCTCATGTAGACGGCACTGCCCTCCCCGCTTCTTCCGATAACGATATCACCCAGTTCATGCCGCCGGGAACGTTCCCCCTGGATTTTGATCATCAATTCATCGGTTTTCCGGATCAGCAAACCGCTGGGAATGTTCCGATTCTGGGCGTATATGGCGGCAATGACATTATCGACCGAGAATCCGAATCGGGCCAGCCGGTCCCGGTCAATAGTTAGACTGATCTCCGGCCCGTATCCGCCGAACACCTCAACATCAGCGATTCCCTGGACCCGGAGAAACACTTCCTGGATCTCATTATCGCATAATTGCCGGACCTTTGACAGAGTCAGAGACGATTCCGGTTTTGGCGAAACCGCTAGGGTCTGCACCGGGGCAGTGGCATCGCTTACCCGGAAAATTCTTGGTGGAAGCATTTCCGCAGGCAGCATCGGCATGATGCGGTTTAGAGCAGCATTCACATCCGTGACCGCCGCGTCAAGACTTTTGGTATAATCGAATTCCACTTTTACGGCAGCAGTTTCGTCACGCACTGTGGATTTGATGGTTCGTGATTTGTCCAGTGTGGCCATTTCTTTTTCCACCTGCCGGGAAATTTTATCAGCCATATCTTCAGCTGACGCACCGGGCCAGATCAACAGGATAGATATCTGGGGGTAATTGGCGTCGGGGAAAAGATTTAAAGGCAGGGTTTTAAAACCGATAAAGCCGAATGCCACTCCCAGCAGGATCAAAGCGGTTACCGCATGAGGTCGTTTGAGATAGGCGGATATCCAGTTCATTTTTCCCCTCCGGCAATTGGGACAATTCGACCATCCCGGCTTAACTGCAGGAGCATGGATTCTGCACCGGAAGCCAGAGGGGTGCCAAGTGTCAGGAGCCCTTCAACAACCGTCTGCCCCCCACTGTGTCCGAGTATTTTTACTGGAATCGAACGCACCGTTTGATTGTCCTGGATCACAAAAACCAGAGTGCCTGTTTCTTGTTCAAGGATGCAGTCTGAGGACACAAGCAGTCCGTCTATCATTTCTACGATCAGATCAACCCCGACAGTACCGCGACTCGGCAGTCCGAAAGGGCGCTCCGGAACCCGAATCTCCACAGTCGCCAGATTTCCGGTGGTGATGGCCGGGTGAATACGGTAAACAATCGCATCAATGGTATTGACACCATGAATCAACTGAAGTGGTGTATTTGCCGATAATCGTGTGACTGTTTCCTGGGGCACGTGAACGAGGACTTTATATCCCTGGTTTGTGCTTTCAATCTTTAATACGGGGGTCCCGGGCATGACCATGTCACCGGGGTCTTTCATACGCTCTGTAATGACTCCGTCAAAAAGAGACCGGATGCTGGAAAATGACAAGGAAACTTTCGAGGTTTCAAGTTCCTGTTTCAATCGTTGAAGCCGAGAAAATGCCAACTCATAAGCAAGAGTGGCTTCATCTAAAGATTCTCTGGGAATAATTTTATTTTTAAATAATTCTTTACGCCGATCCAGCATCGTTTTTTTGACTTTAAAATCTTCTCGTGCCCCGGCCAGTTCCACCTCCAGTGCCCTTTTTTGACGAACCGGCAATCGATCATCAATTTCTGCAACAGATTCTCCTGCAGCAAGCCGATCCCCCACATCTTTATGGATGGATGTAATATACCCGGTTGTCTGGGCGGAAAGTACCGCCTCGGCCACTGGTTCAATGGTTCCCAGATAATGTTCGATCATTGGGAGTTTGCCGCTGAATGTCATTTTGACATGAACGGGAATCGGGCGAATCGATGGCGCCGCCAGGTTTGCCAATTCTGATTTCCGGTGGCGAACCAGTATAATTGCTGCGATGATTAAGGCAATTGCGATTAAAATAGCCATTGTGCGTTTGACGGTTTTTTTCATTTCAGTACGCTGTCCTTTAAGCTTCTACTTTTTCAAACTCATCCTTATCAACAAAGCATACGGGGCACTACCAGTCATCGGGCAGATCTTCAAACCGGGTTCGGGGAGGAATTTCATCTTCTGGATCACCCACTTCAGGGTCATAAAAATATTCACAAGGGATGCATACATATTTATTCATTCCCTATAAAAACGCCAATCATGATTTACGATAAGACGCGCACCTTTTTCATAGGTTAGGTAAGAAGATGCCCACTGCAAGAGAACCACAAACTTATTTTTAAATCCAATCAGGTAATATCTATTAGACTTATTCATTTTTCATTTCCTCCCTTTTTTTAAGCTTTAACTATAATCCAACATTTAAATCTTACTTCAAATACACACTTTCTAAATATTCTAACATTTTATGAAACTCTTCGTGTTTTCCAACTCCGATTTTTTGTTTTTCTATTGTTTCAAAACCTTCCCATAACTCCGCCTTTTTCTCTTCTGACAGACGATTATCCCCAATGGGAAATAGCACATTATTTTCTTTATCAATATGTTGGCGCAATAAGGCGATGTACGCTCTTGCGTTCTTAGCAAGCTTAGTTGCAGCTGCACGGTCACCCTCATTGTATTGTGAAAACGCCTTATTCATTTTTTGGACGTATTCACGTCCCTGCTGATATTCTGAGAGCATTACCCCAATCGGTCCGCCGTCTCTTTGAACCCCAATCGCTTCCAGAGCCGGGAAGAGCAATTCTTCTTCTTTTCCATGATGGCATTTATCCACAAATACGATGAAAAATTCTATCAGTTGATCCAAATGCTCAGGGTTCGATATCTTTCCGGTTTGCTCGATATTGATGCAAATTTTATCCAGAATCTTCAGCCTCAACTTGACCGCTTCGTGCTCCATTATTAAATCTTGGATTGGTTTCATGAGACATCGCTATCGGAGAGGTTAATTTCAAGAATATTTTTGAACCAATAACTCTTTTTGAAATTATTACCGATTGCCGAAAACTTGAGATGAATGTTTTAGACCCGGTTTGTCGTATGCTCGTCAGTCCCAAATCTGCGCCCGCCCATTTGAAGTTCAAAAGCAACAATTACTATTTTTGTTCTTTCGAATGTGCCCAAAAATTTTCCAGTCAACCGAATTTATTTATCAAAAACTAATTGAGAGTACTTTTTCGAAAAATAATTCTTATAAAATGTGATAACTTGCAAAAAATGCATATATCTAATGATTCCAAGCCTATGTGATACTCAAAATATATCTGATCCTTAGTTTCAGCATTTTAATGAAGAACTGATTATCCACCCAACGCTACATCTTGTATATGTACGTTTCACCCTGATATGGGCTTAAATTCAAACTTTTTTGCCTTATTTTATCCTTTATAAAACTTATACAAGATTCGATAGCAAAATCAATTTGTAAAATTTATCTGTCGAAGCATTTCCATCTATCCACTTTATAGTGATTAGGATCAAAGACTGGGATCTTCAATTTAGTTCTCAAAGACCTAAGCACAAGATATGGGATTTCCCAACCTCAGTTCAGACATGCTTCTGAGAGTATTGCAACTGACATAGTCCAACCTTACATTCATTTAACGATCGTATTGTATTATGGAATCTTTTGAGACAAAAAAATTTATGGGTTTGTAAGTGTAGTCGAAACCTTATAATTTAGCCAATTCACGAAAAGCGGTGAGTTCTTCCGTGCGCCCGATGACACCTACAATATCGTTCGGATTAAAGGAAAAGCCGGGATTGGGGTTGGAATGCAAGGTGCCCTCCCGCATAACCCCAACTACGGTGACACCGGTCCTGCTGCGTATCCTTGAGGTTTCAATCGTATTGCCGACGATAGGGCTGTCATGGTCCAGCGTCATCCACGTTAATTCGAATAAGTGACGAGCGTTCTGCAATTGCGCAAGCGTCTTATATTCCGTGTTTAAGTCATAGACCACCGGTAAAACCGGTGGCTTGAGATTGTGAACCGCTCAAAGCGGATTAAAACATGAACCACCTGAAGGTGGTAGTTGCTTATTCAAACAATTTGAGTTGATCGAGTCGTCTATCCT
>Ga0208648_1000804_pt1 | contig 29022 bp, 25 predicted proteins | sample AntAceMetag02UKL_FD_184772 | JGI IMG/M metagenome (GOLD analysis project Ga0208648, IMG submission 184772) | Saline lake microbial communities from Ace Lake, Antarctica - Antarctic Ace Lake Metagenome 02UKL (SPAdes) (version 2) | ecosystem: Environmental > Aquatic > Non-marine Saline and...
GGCGACCAATTTTAAACGTAGGAATACATTGAGTATTGCGAGGCTTAAAATTTGAGCCTGACGCAGTAATTGGGCAAAAGGGGAGGTTTTGCAAAGGTCTCGCTTAATCAGGAAGTTAAGCGGCAAACAGGCAAGACAACTATGCGCCTCTGTGCCCTTGCCCCTCTGAGCCTGAGTGGTTATAAAACTTGTATATGATAATAAAAGAAAAAATATCAGTGATGATCAGCGTAGATCGGCGGCTGAATAGTTACATATATATTTAAATGGATTTTTGCCTGATCAGAGAATTTCCGGTCATTGCTTCTGGCTTATCAATGTCCAGAATATTCAAGATCGTAGGGGCGACATCTGAAAGCATTCCTGGTTTCAACTCTATGTTCTTGTGATTATTGGTGACTAATATACAAGGAACAGGATTTAGTGTATGGGCGGTATGGACATGGTTGTTTTTATTTATCATTTCTTCTGCATTTCCGTGATCTGCGATAATTAAAAGAGTGCCGTCCTGGAGTTTCATTTCATCGACTATTTTTTTTACACACTCATCAACTGTTTCGCAGGCCTTGATTGCAGCTTCAAGGATTCCTGTATGCCCCACCATGTCCATATTGGCAAAATTCAGGATAATTAGATTATAGTTATGTGACTTTAAACGCGAAATAACTTCTTTGGTTACAAGAGGAGCGCTCATTTCTGGTTTTAAATCATAGGTCGGCACCTCACGTGGCGAGGGAATAACGCATCTATCCTCAAGCGGAAAAGGTTTTTCTTCGCCGCCATTGAAAAAATAGGTTACATGGGCATATTTCTCTGTTTCCGCAATTCTAAGTTGTGTCAATCCCTGCTCGCTTACCACCTGTCCCAGAATTTTATCCAGATGAACAGGCGGAAAGGCAACAGGCAGATTGAATTTTTTATTATATAAGGTCATGCAGACATATTCGCAAAGTTCTGGAAAAGGTTTTCTTTTAAAGGAATTAAAGGCAGGATCTGTAAAAGCCTGTGTTATTTGTCTGGCACGGTCAGAGCGAAAGTTGAAAAATATAATTCCATCCCCATTTTTTATAATACCTGGTGCCTTGTCATTTTTATCTGTAATTATGATTGGGCGGATAAATTCATCAACTTCTTTTCGCATATAGGCATTTTTTACTGCTTCTACCGGATCTTTTTCTTTTGTTCCCTGACCCAGCGTATAAAGACGAAAAGCTTCTTCTATACGTTTCCATCTACTGTCCCTGTCCATGGCGTAAAAACGGCCGCAGATGCTTGCGATTGAACCAAAGTTGATAGATGTTATATAATCTTGAAGATTTTGAATATATCCTGATCCACTGTCAGAAAGAGTATCTCTGCCATCTGTTATTGCATGTATGTATACACTGCTGACTCCCTTTTGTCTGGCCATGTTTAGCAGCGTAAAAAGATGATTAATGTGGCTGTGCACGCCTCCGTCTGAAACAAGCCCAATCATATGAAGAGAAGAGTTATTGGCCTTTACCTTAGACATTATGGATGTTAATGCCTGATTTTCATAAAATGATTTATTATTAATGGCATTGTTTATCTTTAACAAGTCCTGCAATACTATTCTGCCAGCTCCAATATTTAAATGACCTACTTCGGAATTACCCATAAATCCGCCTGGAAGTCCGACAGCTTCACCGGAACAAAGCAGGCTTGTATTAGGATATTCTTTTTTTAATCTGTCCAGGCATGGAGTTTTGGCGAGGTAAACAGCGTTTCCATAATGGCTGGGATTAATTCCCCATCCATCCAGAATCATCAACATGCAGGTTTTTTTATTTTTTGTCATAATATATTGTTCCTGCTTTTAGCATTTAACCAGGACAAGCCTGGTTTTTATGAATCTATAAATGTTTCAGTATTTATCCTTTTTGCATCAATCCACAGGCCTTCAATGTCGTAGAAACTGCGCAAAGGTTCATAAAAGATATGAATTATAACGTGTCCATAGTTAATCAAAACCCAGCGACCTTCTTTTACGCCCTCTATGCCCACGGGTTTTATTCCGTGTTTTTTGAGATCAGTCTTTATAAATTCGGCAATTGCCATAGCCTGGCGGTTTGAACTGGCGCTGCAAATGATAAAAAAATCTGCAATAGATGTAAGCCCTCGTAAATCAAGGACCACAGGATCGATAGATTTTTTTTCCAGGACTGCTTTAACATAAAGGCTAAGAGATTTATCAATATCATCAGTCATAAATAAAGGCCCTTTATTTTAATAAATTTTGCTACTGTTTCAGGAACTTGAGCTCTAACGCTGATTCCCTGATTTATAAGTTTACGGATTGTTGTTGATGAAATATTTACCGGAGTTATGTCAAGAAGAAAAACCGGCTGTTTTTCATTATGAACACAGCAAGATTGTTCGAATAAGCACTTGTAATTTAAAGATATTTTTCTAAGATATTTTTCAATTGTTTTTAGAACACCAGCTTTTTCAGCAGTTTCTGTTCCAAATCTTGTTATTACGATAAATGATGTAAGCATGAAAAGGTCTTTATAGGTTTTCCAGGTGTCTATTTCCAGAAAAGCGTCGAGTCCAAGGATAAGATAAAGCTGACTGTTTTCCGGTAATATGGATTTAAAATAATTTAGAGTATCAATTGTATAAGAAGTTCCTGAACGTTTTAGCTCAGCATCGGAAATAATGGTTGATTCCATAAGGTCAGGGCATGTTGCTAAAGCAAGTCGTATCATTTCCATACGGTCTTTTGCTTTGGCCAGATTTTTTTGTGTTTTATGCGGGGGAAGCGCAGATGGAATAATATAGGTTTTGTCTAATAAAAAACCTTTTTGTACTTCTTTAATAACTTTTAAATGCCCGTTGTGAATCGGATTAAATGTGCCGCCAAAAAGTCCTACTTGCATTATGGATCACCTGTCGAGACCATATAATTAACTCCGGTAATTTTATTTTGTCCTGAAAAGCCTGGTCTTTTAGGCCAGGTCAGAGACAGATGGCTATGCCTTGGATTGTTATGTTTAAAAAATAAACGTCCAACATCGAACCCTGGTCGCCTCTGGGGATAAGCTAAAGCATGGTCCTTTGGGCCATGATTCTTTACTTTCTTATCTGTCCGTCCCCGAAAACCACAAATTTAGTGGTAGTGAGCTCGTCCAAACCCATTGGTCCAAAAGCATGCAGTTTGGAAGTGCTGATGCCTATCTCGGCTCCTAACCCAAGCTGCCCTCCATCGTTGAAACGTGTTGAAGCATTTACAAGAACGACTGAAGAATCTACCTCGCGAACAAAGCGTCTGGCCCTGTTATAATCTGTTGTAACAATGCTTTCAGTATGGCTGGAGCCATACATTGCCATGTGCATGATTGCCTGATCCATATTATCTACAATTTTAACAGCGATAACAAGACCCAGATATTCGGCTGGCCAGTCATTTTTATTTGCTTTTAATGCTTCCGGCAGAATACGACAGGTTTCAGGACAACCCCTGATTTCTACGCCGACTTTCGCAAAGCTTTTTCCCATTAAAGGCAAAAATTTTCGGGCAATTGATTTGTGCACAAGCATTGTTTCCATTGCATTGCATACACCAGGCCGCTGGACTTTTGAATTAAAACAAATTTCTTCGGCCATTTTAAGATCTGCTCCTTCATCTACATATACGTGGCATACACCTTTATAGTGTTTTAACACAGGTATCTTAGAATTTTCTACAACAAAGCGTATTAAGCCTTCGCCTCCGCGCGGTATAATAAGATCAATATAGTCTTCCTGACTCAGCAGGGACTTTACGGCGATTCTGTCCCTTACGGGTACAACATTAACAGTTGCCTCGGGAAGGCCTGTTTCACGAAGAGCATCGGCAATAAGAGTGCCCAAGGCTTTATTTGAATGAAGTGCTTCTGACCCCCCGCGGAGTATCACGGCGTTTCCAGCCTTTAGACAAAGGCAGGCGGCATCAACAGTAACATTCGGTCTTGATTCATAAATTATACCAATAACTCCTAATGGTATGCGCATGCGCGCTACCTGAAGCCCGTTTGGTCTTATCAATGTTTTGCCTGTTGAACCAACAGGGTCATTTAACTGTATAACCTCATTGAGACCATCTGCCATTGATTTGATTGTTGAATCAGATACTGTAAGACGATCTATCATTGCATTTGAAAGTTTCTTCTTTTTTCCATAAGCAAGGTCTTTTTTGTTTTCATCTTTAATATATTGAGCGTTTTCCTGAAGTTTATCGGCAATTTTTTGCAGAGCTTTGTTTTTAATGGATGAAGGGCATTTTGCAATTTCCATTGAAGCAGATTTAGCTTGTTTTGACATTTTCAGAATTGTTGATTCAACAGACATTTTCTCCTCCTTGTTATATTTGCCTCTCAAAAAAACTTAATTACAGTTTTTGCCGGTTTTTGCAGCAGCTATAATTAATGAACTTGTAAAAAGTAAGATTTGTTCGCTCTATGAGCATTTTTGGGATTCAGATTAATCCCGGCTAAATTGCAAGAACTCGGGCTAACACCCTCAAACAGCTTGCAATTTTAACGCCTGGCTCAATCCGAATCTTTTTCCAAAACTGCTCAATGTCGCTTACAAATGACTTTTTACGAGGGCGTCATAATTAAATCATGAATCATTAATTCAAATTTTACACCCTTAATTTTTAGCAACATCAAGGCAGTAAAGGAGCTGAATTCAATTTTTAAAGTAAAACATGTAAACGGTTTCTTTAATCATAGGAAGTGACAGCCAGATTGTCTCTATGTATAACCTCATCATACGGCTTATGGCCGAGTTTCCCCAAAATTTTGTCTGACTTGAGACCCATTATTATACGTATATCTGCCGCACTGTAATTAACAAGACCTATGCCCAAAATTTTGCTGCCTGTTTTTTTGAATTCAACAGGTACTCCAACACCGAATTCTCCCTCCACCTTTACTATCCCGCCTGGAAGAAGGCTTTTACCTTTATTTAGAATTGCTTTTGCTGCACCATCATCAATTGTAATAGTTCCCTTGGGTTTTAAGTTAAAGGCAAGCCAGCATTTACGGCTGGCGAGTTTTTCTTTCTTAGGCAAAAAAAAAGTTCCATGTTTTTTACCAGAAAAAAGTTTTATAAGAATATCAGATTTTTTTCCACTGGCTATTACCATGGGAACTCCTGCTGCGGTTACCTTTTTTGCCGCCTTTATTTTTGTAAGCATCCCTCCGGTACCAAGAGTGCCTGGAATATTACTGGCTACCTGCTCAATATTTTTATTTATTGCAGAAATAACAGGAATTAGTTTGGCGTCTGAATTTATACGAGGATCCTTTGTATAAAGACCATCTATATCAGTAAGGTTGATTAAAATATCAGCGTCCATCAGCATGGTAATCATAGCCGCCAGATTATCATTATCTCCAAACTGAATTTCTTCTACTGAAACAGAATCATTTTCATTTATAATTGGAATAATGTGCCAGGACAACAGCGTGCATATAGTATTTCGCGCATTTAAATATCTTTTCCGGTTGCTAAGCCCTTCGCTGGTTAAAAGTATCTGAGCCACACTTTTACCGTATCGCGAAAAAGCTTTTTCATATTCCATTATGAGCCCGGCCTGTCCTACTGCGGCGATTGCCTGTCTTTTAGGGATTTCATTAGGCCTTTTGAGCAGGTTTAATTTTTTTCCTCCTAATGCCATTGCTCCTGAAGAAACCAGAATTATTTCAATCTTTCTGTCCATAAGGAGACATATTTGTTTGCTGATAGATCTGATGGCTTTTAAATTCAATCCCTTATCCTCGGTAAGAACACCACTGCCGATCTTGACAACAATTCGTTTTGCGTTATTAAAGCATTCCTTCATAATTTTATTCATCTTCGTTATTTAACAACTTAATAATTTGTAATATCAAATTGTTAATATTGTTTCCTGTAATAGCCGAGATCAATATAATATTCTTTTTCTTTACAGTAGATTGAAATATATCCGCTGTTTTTTCAGAACCAGGCAAATCCATTTTATTAAGAACAATTATCTGAGGTTTTTGCGCAAGGCTGTTGCTGTAAAGTTTGAGTTCCATGTTTATTGTATTATAAACATCAGCAGGATGTTCGATGTCTATAGAAGATATATCTATAAGATGAACAAGGATTCGAGTTCGTTCTATATGCTTGAGGAATTTGATACCCAGTCCAGCTCCCTTATGCGCCCCCTGGATTAAGCCGGGTATATCAGCGACAATAAAGGGTTCTCCATGGTCTGTTTGAACAACTCCGAGGCTGGGTGTCAGGGTAGTAAAAGGATAATTTCCTATTTTGGGGCGTGCAGAAGAAATAGAACTGATAAGGGTTGATTTCCCTGCATTAGGCAATCCGATTAAGCCTACATCTGCGAGAAATTTGAGTTCCAGTTTAAGGGTCAGGGTTTCACAGGGCTGACCTTTTTGAGCAAATCTTGGCGCTCTGTGTGTTGATGATTTAAACTTTGTGTTGCCCTGACCGCCCTGACCGCCTTTTGCGATTACAAATGGTTCATTGGGTTTGATAAAATCTTTTACAACTTTTCCTGTTACAGCATCGCTGACTATGGTCCCCACAGGAATTTTTACTACAAGATTATCACCACTTTTACCGAACTTTTTTTTGCCCTGGCCCGAACAGCCATTTTTTGCTTTAAGGTTTTTCTTATGCTGGAATTGATATAGAGTGCGCTTTTGTAATGATGCGACAAAGACAACATCACCGCCTTCGCCTCCATCTCCACCGTCAGGTCCACCGCGTGGGATAAATTTCTCTCGTCTAAAACTTACGCAACCATTGCCTCCATTACCTGATTGTACAGTAATGATAGCTTCATCAATAAATTTCACTGCTCATAAACACTTACTTTTTTACGAGTACGGTTCATCCTTTCGTAGGCAACAATACCGTCAATGGTAGCAAAAAGGGTGTAATCACCACCCATTCCTACATTATTTCCTGGATGAATTTTTGTTCCAAGCTGGCGTACTAAAATACTTCCGGCTCTTACCTTTTCACCACCATATCTTTTTATGCCGCGTCTTTGCGCGTTACTATCGCGGCCGTTTTTTGAACTGCCGCCTGCTTTTTTATGTGCCATTATTTCTACCCCTTAAATGCACCTGAAATTTTAGTCGGTTTTAATATTATCTATCATAATCGCAGTAAGCTGCTGGCGATGGCCTTGTTTTTTTCGATATCGTTTACGTTTCTTATATTTGAAAACGATTATTTTTCTTGCCTTTTCCTGTTGAATTATATGGCCATTAACAACCACATTATCAAGAAACGGTTGGCCAATATTTACATTCTCACCATCTGAAAACATAAGTACTTTATCAAAAGAAACAGAATTGCCAACATCTCCTGGAATTTTTTCAACCTTTAATAGTTCCCCTTCATTAATTCTATATTGTTTTCCGCCTGAAGCAAGTATAGCGTACATTTGATTTTACTCCCTTATCGATATTAAATTCTTATATTTTGATGGCGTCGTAAAAAGTCCCATCTACTGTGTTGTAGTATTTTTTTCAGACCCTCTACATAATATATGTATGCCTTCGATCCTGAGAAAAACACTACGGCTTGTATATGAACCTTTTTGCTTAGCCATCTGTAGTTAAATTCGTGACTTTTTACGCTATCATCAATATTAAACATTTGACTTATTATAGATTATTAAATTACTAAAACAATGACTTTCTCTTTAATTTAACCATTTTGTCAAGTAAAAAATTTTGTAATATCTTTACAAGGGGGTACTTGTGGATACTTTTCTTAAGCATGATGTTATCATTGTTGACAAGAAAGACACAATTTCAAGGCAGTTTAAGATTATTAATGAAGAACCTTTGTCAATCTGGGTTAATAAGAAACTTTATAAAGTAATTATGCGAACACCTGGTGATGAACTCGCACATGCAGCCGGATTTTGCCTTTATAAAGAGCTTGTCAATATTCCCGACGATTTAATATCTCTGTCATTTAAAGATGACAAGCATGGCAATGCAGTTTCAATTTTTCTGAATAAATCAAGAACAGAGAAAATATCGTATCTTTTTAAGAGACACAATATAACTCAAGATATTTACGATGTCAGTGAAAATAACATTATGACAGATAAAACATCAGTCGATATTGAGCCGGCAATAGATTGTCTTGAAAAACTTTCTGATAAGCAGCCGTTACGTTTTAATACACATGCAGCTCATGCTGCCGTCCTGTACAACTCAAATTTTGAGTTGTTATCTCTTGCCGAGGATGTGGGCAGGCACAATGCTGTTGACAAGGCAGTTGGAAAGCTTTTTTTAAACAATACACTTAACAGCGCATATGCCATGGTCCTTTCTTCACGTATCAGTTATGAGCTTGTCCAAAAGGCTGCAAAGGCAAAAATTCCCGTTATACTTGCAGTTTCGCGCCCTACTTCCCTTGCGATAAAGCTTGCAACAAAATTAAACATGACCCTTGCATGTCTTGCCAAAAGTTCTGGATTATATATATTCTGTGGTGAGCACAGGTTTAAAATACAAAAAGGATTCATCAGTAAATGATGAATCCTTTTTGTTCGTATTATTAAGGTATTATTGTATTATAAACCCGAGACCTCTTCTTTTACTGAAACTGCAATCTTAAATAAAAGAGTTAATACCAAAAATCCTGTTGCATATATTCCAAGTGTAATTATTAATTCTGGTATTGTAGGCATATATTCTGTAACATGATGCATAGGGTTCGGCACAAAACCACCCGAGATCATTCCCATACCCTTGTCAATCCATGTTCCAATAAATACCGCTACACATGCAACAGCCAGAACGGCTTCGTTTTTTCTTGTTGTAGGAATTACAAGAAGAACAATTGCAGTTACCATCAGCGCAATTGATGACCACATCCATGGCACTAAGGCCGTATGTCCGTGAAGTCCTACAAAAAGGTACTTGATATGATCCATGTGGCTTGGAATTCTGCTATAGAAGACCACAAATACTTCACAAAGGAAGAAGAATAAATTAATAATAATTGCATATGAAACAATTTTTGCAAGGCTCTGAATTTGTTCGCGGCCTGGATCAAATTTTGTTACTTTCCTTATAATAAGGCACAAAAGTATCAAAAATGCTGGACCTGCGGCAAAAGCAGAAGCAAGAAATCTTGGTGCCAGTATTGCTGTCAGCCAGAAACCCCTTCCTGGAAGACCACAGTAAAGATATGCTGTTACTGTATGTATAAGAGGAGCCCATATGATGGAAATAATTGCCAGTGTTTTTACCCATGGCGCATATTTAACATTATTTCGTTCAGCCTCAAGAACATTCCAGCCAACTATGAGATTTAACAGAAGATAACCATTCAGAACAATCATATCCCAGAAAAGTACGGAACCAGGCGTTGGATACAATAAAACATTAAGAGCTCTCAATGGTTGGCCAAGGTCTGCAATAATAAACAGAAGACACATGACAACTGCGGCAATGGCTAAAAATTCACCTAAAATAGTAATCCTGCCAAAAGCTTTATAGTCATGGAAATAGTATGGCAGAACAACCATTACACCTCCTGCCGCCACACCAACTAAAAAGGTAAACTGAGCAATATAAAAACCCCATGAAACATCACGGCTCATACCTGTAATTCCAAGACCAAAACTAAGCTGCCACAGCCAGAAGCCAAAAGCAATGCCCATAACAACGAGCAGTCCTATAATTAACCCCCAGTATTTTTTACCACCCTTAGTAACTAATTCAAGCATAACCACCTCATACTATGTAGTAAATGGACGGCCCGGCGCCAAGCTCCGATTTACGACGAATTGTATAGTTATTTTTTAACAACTCTCTTACTTCAGAATCAGGATCGTAAAGGTCACCAAAAGCAAGAGCTCCATTTGAAGCTTCCACACAGGCAGGCATTTTTCCTACAGCAAGCCTTTCAGCACAAAAATTACATTTTTCTACGACACCCCTCATTCTTGTTGGAAAGTCCGGATTGATTTCTTCAATAAAAGAACGAGGGTCTCTGAAATTAAAGCTTCTTGATCCATAAGGGCATGCTGCCATACAGAATCTGCATCCTATACACCTGTGAAAGTCCATAAGAACAATACCATCATCACGTTTAAATGTAGCCTTTGTGGGACAGGCCCTGACGCATGCAGGTTTTTCACAGTGATTACAGAGGACTAGAAAAGGCAAATTCTTAACTCTGTCATCAACAAATTCATGATCCATATTCGTAAAAACATGTTTAAACTCATCAATCCAAATCCACTTAATTTCGTGGTTTTTATTGGTAAGTTTTGGAATGTTATGGATTTTGTTGCAGGCATCAATAAGCGGTTTTAAATCCTCTTCTGACTCAAATTTTCTGGTATCTATAACCATAGCCCATCGTTTTGCATCTAAGGCTTCTGGATTATTCTGGATTTCAGCTTCATGCACTTTGCCTTCTTCACTGGAAGCAAAAGCATTTAAAACAGGCTTTGTCCCTAAACCTAAAACTGAAATTCCGGCTAATTTCAGAAAGTATCTTCTGCCGTTTTCCATTATTTCTTCTCCTTTGGCGGCTCAATATGACAATCCCAGCAGTAGGGCCTTACCGACGCATAATCATGACATTTATCACAAAAATCAGCCTTGTTTGAATGGCATCCCATGCATGAGTCTTCTCCAGTAGAAAGACTGACATTAAACTTTTTACCGCTTTTACTTACAAAGACTCTACTTCCGGTTCTTACGACAGAATCTCTCCAAATATCAAGAATCTGCATGTGCTCAACCTTCATATAATCCTTTGGCTCAACACACACTTTCTCAAGTTTTGCCTTGTCTGTCAGTTTTGGCTCAGGAATAGAAGCAGCTTTACCTCTATTATACCAAAAAGGAAATGTTATGAATACAATAAAAATGACTAAACCGGTGATGATTTTGTTTTTATCATTCATCCGTTCCATCCTCCATTACTGAAATACTAAAATCCTCGTTTTGACTATTCTCTGCCCGGAAAATCTGGCCGTACATACCATTCATCAGGATCAACATCTTTTCTCAATATTGGTTCTCCACGCAGATTCTCAGTTTTTTCTTTTTCTCCTGGTATAATCAAAGCATTTGCTACCAGTTCTGAAAGTCCGCAAACATCTACTTTAGGAGCCCAGTAACCCATAAGAGCGGGAAGTACTGCTCTGTCAATAGCACACATACAGGCAAGGGTATTGACACCGTGAAGGTCACTAACATATCTTGCTGCATTGCCTCTGGGCATACCACCGGTCATTCTCAGTTCCATATCTTCACCCGCATTAAGGCCTGACCCGCAGCCGCAGCAGAATGTTTGTTCTCTGATTGTATTTCTGGGCATTTCATAGAAATTATTACAAGTATTTTTGATGACATATCTTGGTTCTTCGAGTATGCCAGCACCCCTGGCAGGGTTGCATGAATCATGAAAAGTAACCTTTAAACGGTCATTTCTGCTTGGATCAAGATCAAGCTTTTTGTTTATAATAAGATCCGAAAGAAATTCAGCGAGATGAATCATCTTGGTTGCTTTGGCATTCTCAAATTTTGTTCCGGTTATAGGATTTGACGGTTCTTCAAGAAAATCAGCAGGGCCATTCATGGTAACCATATACTGGTTTATAACTCGCCACATATGCCCGCATTCTGCTCCAAGAATCCATTTTACCTTAAGCCTTTTAGCCTCAGCATACATCTTTGCGTTAAGCCTTTTCATGGTTTCATTAGAAGTAAACAGGCCGAAATTTCCTCCTTCTGAAGCATATGTGCTCCATGTAATATCAAGGCCGTGAACTTCTCTTAAATAATGCATGATTATCATATATCCCATACATGTAAATGTGCCTGGATCGCCAAACACATCGCCTGATGGGCAGATAAAAAGCAGATCCGCGCCTTTTTTATTGAAGGTCTGCTCCATTCTTACGCCTGTAACAGTTTCTACTTCATCTGTGAAAAAATCGATCATATCAACAAATGCATGAGGCTGAATTCCCATGTGATTGCCGGTTCTATAGCAAAAAGCCACTGGCGCCGCGATCCAGTCTATATTAAGGCCCAGGAGATTAAGAAGTTCTCTTCCTATTATAGTGATTTCTGCTGTATCGATTCCATAAGGACAGAATACTGAGCAGCGCCTGCATTCAGTGCATTGAAAGAAATAATACCACCACTCTTTTAAAACATCTACGGTAAGCTCTCTTGCGCCGCCAATTCTTCCAAGAATCTTGCCGGCTTTTGTGAAATTATTTCTATATACTGAACGTAAAAGCTCTGCCCTTAAAACAGGCATATTTTTTGGATCACCGGTTCCGATAAAGAAATGACATTTATCAGCGCATGCTCCACAGCGTACACAGATATCCATGAAAATTTTAAATGTTCTAAATTTCTCAAGTCGTTCTTTCATGCCATTAAGAAGAATCTCTTTCCAGTTTTCCGGTAATTGCCAGTCTTCATCAATGCAACTCCAGTCTTTTGGATAGGGAGCATCCATATATTCGAGTCTGCTCGGTTTGGCAGCGTAACAATACATTCCCTTTTTATATACGGTAGGGGTATCCATCCAGTCGGTTTTTGGAGGCCGATGTTTTAATTTTGATACTCGTTCGTCTGAATTTATCATTTCTAACTTACTCCTTTTCCAATGGAAGTCCAACACCCTTCATTTTTTCCCTGAATTCATCTTCATATTCTGAATATGTATGAATCTTTACAGAGGGGTTCCATGGATTTATATGCATATAGGCGCGGGTATTGTTGGGCAGATTTCTCGTAGGGCTTAAAAATACACCTCCCAAATGCATGAGTTTGCTGAATGGGAAATATGCAAAAAGAATACTGACAAGAAACAGGTGAATATAAAAAATTACTCCAATGCCTTCGGGAATTGTAGGATGAAAACTTGCCAGACCCATAGCAAGCGCTTTAACATCGACAACGTTTACTTTTGTAAAATAACGTATAAGAATGCCGGTAAAGGCTATGCTGAAAATAATAAACAAAGGAAAATAGTCTGCGGCAAGAGAAATATAATTCATCTGCGGGATATAAAGTCTTCTTAAAAACAGGAAGGTTACTGCACCCAGAAGAACTGCCCCTGACATAAAAAGACCAGGCAGACCTATCTGGAAGAACCCGTCAATATTTTCCAGCCACTGTAAACACACAGGAACAGGCTCAAGGAAAAATCTCAGATGCCTTATAATTACAGTAAGGAAAGAATAATGGAATGCTATAGCCGCAAGCCACAACCATTTTTCCCATTTATAGCATATCTTACCACCTTCATTTAACGAGACCTTCGTGTTTTTAAATAACGAACGAAAAAATAAAATTTCCAGCGCCATTCTTATTATAACGCCGCCGGCTGTAAAAGGGTTGTCTATCTTATTCTGCTTGATCCATGGAAGTGATTTCTGCTGCCCGCACGTAGTAGGAATACGGAATGGAACAGGTGAACGAGCCCAGTCCATTATATGAGATATGAATCCAATAATAAAAACCAGTACAGCCAGGTAGGGTATGATTACGCCAAACAAGACCTGAAGTCCCATCGCCTCAACACCTACATAGGCAATCAGAATAAGAACAATAACCGCTAAGAGTGAATACATATACTTTTTATTCATTTAGCATTACCTCGTTACTTAGTTTCACAGCAACTTTAACATAAACTTCAGTTAAATATAAAAATTAAAAACTTAACATGCCTGTAAACTACAACTTACTCAAACCATTATTGAGACCTTGTTGAACATTTTTAAAGGTCTCATTGCTCTACACTTTAACCGGAGTCTCAGTTTCAGTATTATTTGGTTCCAGAAAATTTATCATACCATCTGATTTGCCTTCCGGAATCTCAGATACTAAACCCGCTCTTTTAAATGCCCTGTAAACTCTTTCCCTCTCGCCAGTTGCCTTAAGCGCGTAAACCTTTTCTCTGCATTTTACAAAAATTTCAAATGCTATTAATCCTAATTCATCGATTCTTGATTCAAATATCAACAGCTCGTTTAAAAGTTTATTATCAACAAGCTCTTTTTTTAAAATCTTCCTAACAGCATCTTTTAGGAGAAAAATAAAGGCAATTGCCTGCGAGGGAGTAAGTATTACCTGGACGGCTCTTATCCTGATGATAGGATCAAGGAGTTTTGTTATGTTCTCTTGATCCATGTCCATAAAAAGCTCGTCAAAAAGAGGCCCCAGGTTTTGAGCAGTAGTGGTTCCAACGGGATTGGCAAAATGATCTTTCTGCCTTTTTAAAAAGTGTGCAGTATCAGGAGGATATGAATTAACAAAAATGTTAAACCATTCTTTAATTATCGCTGATTTTTTTTTCTTAAGTAAATCGCTCAAACCCATGTTCGGCATGATTCCTCAACTGTTGCTAAAAAACTCATATTGACGATTAAAATAAGAGAATATAAACTTTGACTTTAAGTCAGGGTGTATAAACAACCTGTAGAAATTTGTCAAGAATAAAAAAATATGGTTTTGTAAAAAGAATAAAAAATATATTTTCGATTGACGACTGGAAAATTTTAGTTTTCAATATAAAATTTATCAATAAAATTGAGGAAAGATAATGACGACATGTAAAAACAGTTTTGGTGCAAGGTCTGTTCTCAATACTTCTTATGGCCCTGTTCTATATTATAATCTGAAAAAAATTTCCAGTTCCGGCGTTGCTGATATTGATTGTTTCCCTTTTTGTATAAAGGTTCTTCTGGAAAATTTATTAAGGAATGAAGATGCAATTGCAGTAAATGCCGATGATGTAGAAAATTTGACGAGGTGGAATGCAGTAGATTCAAAAAGCAAGGAAATTCCATTCATGCCCGCAAGGATACTGATGCAGGATTTTACAGGGGTGCCGGCTCTTGTTGATATGGCATGTATGCGTGATGCAGCAAAACGTCTTAATATTGATCCTGTGAAGATTAATCCAAAAATTCCTGTTGAACTAATAATTGATCACTCGGTCCAGGTTGATTCTTTTGGCTCTGAAACATCTTTTAAGTATAATCTGGAAAAGGAATTTCAGCGCAATTCAGAGCGTTACGCGTTTTTGCGATGGGGCCAGAAAAACTTTAATAATTTTAATGTGGTGCCGCCGGCAACAGGTATTATTCATCAAATCAATCTGGAATATCTGGCAAGGGTAGTATTTCTTAAAACAGAAAACAGCCAGAAAACGGTTTTCCCTGACAGCCTTGTCGGCCTTGATTCACATACTACAATGATTAACGGAATAGGTGTCCTTGGCTGGGGCGTTGGCGGGATTGAAGCCGAGGCTGTAATGCTTGGCAGACCTTATTTTATGCTAACTCCACAGGTGGTTGGATGTTGTTTGACCAACAGGCTTCCTGATGGAGCTACGGCTACAGATTTGGTATTAACCATAACCGAATTACTTCGTAAAAAAGGAGTGGTCGGCAAATTTGTTGAGTTTTATGGGCCTGGTATAAAGAGTTTGAGCTGTGAGGACAGGGCGACAATATCCAACATGGCTCCTGAATATGGAGCAACGATGGGGTTTTTCCCTGTTGATGATGAAACAATCAATTATCTTCGTCTCTCAGGGCGGTCAAAAGATGATGTGTCTCTTGTTGAAACTTACTGCAAAGCTCAGGGACTTTTCAGAACCGAGACATCTCCAGATCCTGTTTATACTGATACTGTAAGTCTGGATATGAATACTATAGAACCCAGCCTGGCGGGCCCTAGCCGTCCCCAGCAACGCATTCCTCTTCTGAAAATGAAGAAGAGTTTTAAAGAATTATTTACAGCCCCTGATTTTAAAAATTTGCGTTCTGATGAATCTGCTGAAGTCGGTATTGATGGAAAAACATTCAGCATTGGACACGGTTGTGTGGTCATAGCTGCAATAACAAGCTGCACTAATACTTCAAATCCCTTTGTAATGATTGGAGCAGGACTGCTAGCAAAAAAGGCTGTTGAACGGGGACTTTGCGCTAAAGCATGGGTTAAAACCAGCCTAGCGCCTGGTTCCAGAGTAGTTACGGACTATCTTAACAAAGCAGGTCTTTTAAAATATTTTGATGACTTGAGGTTTAATCTTGTTGCCTATGGATGCGCTTCCTGTATTGGCAACAGCGGGCCTATCGACGAATCTGTAGAAAATGCTGTAAAGGAACACAACCTTATTGCTGTATCTGTTATAAGCGGCAACCGTAATTTTGAAGGAAGAATTTCCCCCTTGACCCGGGCCAACTTTCTTGCGTCTCCCTTATTAGTTGTTGCCTATGCTCTTACAGGAAGTGTGGATATTGATTTTGAAACAGAACCAATAGCATTAGATTCTGACAACAGGCCAGTATATTTGCGTGAAATATGGCCTGATATGGATGAAATTAAACAGGTCGTTAAAAAAACCATAGGCCCAGATCTATACAAACAGGCCTATAAAACCGTGTTTGAAGGATCGGAACAGTGGAAATCTATTTTGATCCCCGAAGGAGCTATCTATAAATGGGATTCAAAATCAACTTATATAAAGGACCCGCCTTTTTTTAAGCAAATAACACACTCAGTTCCTGAACTTAATAATATCGGTAGAGCCAGAATTTTAGCCTTTCTTGGAAACAGTGTTACTACCGACCATATTTCACCTGCAGGCGCAATTCCTGCTGACAGTTCGGCAGGTGAATATCTTATTGAAAATGGTGTGCAACCCGTAGATTTCAATTCATTTGGATCCCGGCGTGGAAATCATGAAGTCATGATGCGAGGCACATTCGGTAATATCCGCCTTCAGAATAGACTCGTGCCTGGCATTGAGGGTGGATGGACTATCAGTTTGCCTGAAGGAAAAAAAATGTCTATCTATGAGGCTGCAATGCAGTATCAAAAACAGGGAACGCCTCTGCTGGTTATTGCCGGCAGCGACTACGGTACTGGCAGTTCCCGAGACTGGGCTGCTAAAGGCACTTTTTTGCTTGGAGTTAAGGCGGTTATTGCTGAAAGTTTTGAGAGGATACACAGAAGCAACCTTGTATGCATGGGCGTGTTGCCTCTTGAGTTTAAATTCGGTGAAAATGCAGAGTCGCTCAAACTGGATGGAACAGAACTTTATGACATAACAGGTATTGAAAATAAATTAAGACCAGGGTCGGAACTTTTGGTTTGCGCTAATCGTAAAGACGGTACAAAGGTACAATTTACGGTTATTGCAAGGATTGATTCTAACGCGGAATTAGACTATTACAGGCATGGCGGCATACTCGCCTATGTTTTGCGCAGTCTTTGATTTGTTTATATAACAGGATCATTAAAATTGATGAACTCGTAAAAAGTCCCTTTGGCCTGTCATTTCGAGTGAAACGAGAAATTTTTATTTTGTAACTTCTTGAAAAAATAAGATTTCTTCCTGCGGTCGAAATGACACATTCGATGAATCCAACTTATAAATAACGCAACTGTAGTTTTTGCAGGTTATCGCAACAGTTATGATTAAATTAAAACCAGAAAAAACTCATGTATAACAAATCGTAAACAAAGAACCGTCCATAATAAAACAGCAATTGTGCTAATGATTTAATCTTTTATTAATAACAATATATCGACAGGTTCTTTGCTAACGATTTTTAATACATTCAAACAGTTTTCTAATTTTAATTTAATCATAACTGAAGACTGATTGTTTAAAGTTATTCTGGTTTCGAGTGCTGCAGAGCGGCATAATGTAGCTTTGTACGACACCATTAAAATTCCCAAAGGAAAAAAAGATATGAAAAAGAACTATATAATACAAATTGTTTTGTACGACACTATCAAACTTAATTTATTATGAATATTCTACTTGTTGAAATAAATCCCTTTGTACAGGCAACTACTCCTATCTCGCTTGGTTATATTGCGGCATTTCTTAAGACAAATGGTTTTAATGTAAAGATATTGTCCATAGGCCATAATACATCGATATCCTGCAATGTTTTCAGCCGGACTGTCAGAAGTTTTCAGCCATCTATTGTAGGTTTTTCAGCTTACCAGAGAAATATGCTTTATGTTACAGGTCTGGCCGGATTAATAAAATCAATAGACAGTAATATTAAAACAATTATTGGCGGTCCCCAGGCTACGTTTATGCCGTCTTCTGCTCTTAAAGAAATGCCTGATATAGATTACATCTGCCGTTCGCCAGGCGAAGTGACCTTGCTGAAGCTTGCCCTGGCTGTAGATAACGGGACCCCGTTTTCAGACCTTTCAGGAGTTACTTATAAGGATGATGACGGGGCTGTTTATGATACACCTGAACTTGACGGTTTTGATGATCTGGATAAGTATCCATCTGCATATTTAAATGATGTTTTTGATTATTCCGGCATGACAGAGGCTATTATGCTTACTTCTCGCGGATGTCCTCATAACTGCATATACTGTTATACTCCGCGTGCATTTAAGCACAAAATAACATTTCATTCAGTAGGCAGAGTTATTGATGAGATTAAATGGATAAGTAAAAAAGGAATACAAAAACTCTGGTTTGCAGATCCAAACATATCCTTTAACCCCGAACGTCTGGTGGAAATTTTTGACAGAATTTTGTCGGAAAACCTTGAATTACAAATGTGGATGCAGACGCGTGCTGATCTTGTGAATCTTGAGCTGATAAAAAAAATGAAAAGCGCTGGTGTAAGCACACTGGCTTTTGGCCTTGAATCAGCTTCAGAACCGGTTTTAAACAGGCTTGGCAAGCACATATCTCTTGAAAAGGTGTCTGAAGCAGTAAAACTTGTCCAGAGCCAGGGCATAGAAGTAGAGCTTTTTACTATTTTCGGGCTTCCTTTTGAAAGCCTTGAAGACGCCGTTAAGACGCTGGAATTTGTTAAGAATAACAACGTCAAGATTATGGGCAATACGAATTCACAGCAGATGCAGATATATTTTGGGACACATATTGCAGAGCATTACAGAGACTATAACATGCGTCCGTCAAACAACAGCCGTCCAGCATATTTGTCTATTGGCTCTCAGTATGAAACCAGCTATATGTGTTCTAATGAAATGCATGAAATGCAAAAATTGTGGAAAATAAATTCCCTTGACGGCGGCAAAAGAATCGTCTCATGACAGATTGAGGAACAATAAATGGTCAGTCCGGTTTTTCAAAAAATATATATAATGCTTGGCAAGTCTGATAAAGAAAACTTAAAGAGAATTTGCAGTGTCCTGCCTTTTTTATTTTCACATTCAAATATGACATCGAGTCTTTATATTGTTATGGAAAACCTTCCTGAAAGCATGCCCCAGGTTAAAACCATTCATAAGGAGATAAATAAATTTCTTAGTGAATTTCTTTTTGTTCGACTTTTTGTTCATTATGTTCATTATGTTTCTGCAAAATCATTGGAAGAAACAGGATTTTGTTATCAGTATATTAAGCAAATGACTGGTGATTTTGATAAAGAGGGATATATGTATCAGGAACTGCCAAGACTCATGCTGCTGCCGGTTATTGCTCCAGACAGTCAGATCAAAGCTTTTCCTTTTATAAATTTTCTTGACAGACTTAGAAAGTCCTTTTTTCTATCCAGCCTTTATCTTGATCAGACTGCACTTTCCTTTGCTCAGGATGAAAAGATTCAAAGCTTAACGGAAAAAAACTATTTTGGCTCAGGCAATTCAGGAAGCCTTCAGGACATTATGACCAGCATGTTTTATCAGGATCTTCTCGACAATTCACTTAATATTATAGATTCCAGTGATATGAATTTAAATGTTCAGTGCCCTGCCTGTCTGATTATTTCAGCACAGGACGGCAGCATATACAGCTGTATGGATGCATTTCAAAAGGGTGAAAAGCTTGCAAACATAGATGAAGATTTGGATATTGATAAACTTATGAGCCGCGGCATGCTGATTGACAGGTCCGGGAAAAACTGCCTTGACTGCAGAGAAAGGGCTGCTGAATCTTTTTCAGATTCGCCAATGTCCCGGGATACAATGCAAAAACTGGGGGCGCTGCTTTGTCATTTCGGGATATTGCATCAGAATGACGAAGACTATTTAAAAGCAATAAAGAGATATGAGCAATCCTTGAATATATCCCCAATCGAGGAGGCAGGGCGTATTTATTTCAGGCTTGGATTTTGTCATACAAATATAGGACATTATGATTATGCCCTTAAATCTTTTGCCAGCGCTGAAGTTGCATGCAGCGGAGAGTATTATTTTTATTTCTACAAGGGGGTCTGTTATTTTGGAAAAGGAGATTATCATACAGCGCTGCAAGAGTTTTTACATGCTATTAATTTAAACCCTCAGCAGGATGATCTTATTAGGATATTGATTTATGCAGGTTCGTGCCATAACAATATCGGAGAATATGAAAAGGCTGTAATATTACTGGAAAAAGCAGAAAAATTAGCAGGACGTGTAAAAGAAATATATAATGCGCTTGGTTTTTCTTATTTTAAGCTTAAAAATTATGATAAATCCATCCAGAACCTTCTCATTGCCATTGACATAGACCCCTGTTCTGCAATGGATTTTGCAAGCCTCGGGTCTAATTACCGTGAAAAAGGTGACTTTGAAAAAGCTATAGTCATGTATGAAAAAGCATTGGAAATGGATCCGGATATGACTGTGGCAATGGAGAACCTGAAAAAACTGGAAAAAAGGGTTTAAAAAAAAGCGAAAATAAATACATTAGGAGCCTGTCCGAGAATGAGAAATTTTTTGCAAGGTCAAGAAAGACGACGATTTTAACCGCATGAATACATTGAGTATTTTGAGGATTAAAATCTGAGTTTACCCCGTAGCTCCGGCAGATGGTACTGGGGCCTGACGCAGAGATTGCGGGAAATAGCCATTCTCGGACAGCCTCCTAGTCTCGTACCGCATTCAGACCATATTCATGAATTTTTGCAAGCAGTGTGTTGCGATGTATGCCTAATTTTTCAGATGCCTTTTTTCTATTTCCTTTAACCAGATCAAGTGTTTCGGCTATATATTGTTTTTCAAAGGAATTTACTGCTTCTTTAAGAGAATTGTTTATTACACTTTTCTTGCTTATAGTAAGAGCTGTAAGATCCTTAAGCTGAACAACCGGATCTTGTTTTATTGTGCACAACCTTTCTACCAGGTTTTGCATCTCTCTGATATTTCCAGGCCAATCATATTCTATTAAAATCTTTAAAGCATTTTCTGTAATCATTTTTTGAGGTTTGCCGGACTTTTTGGCATATAATTTAAAAAAATGGTTTAAAAGCAAAGGAATATCTTCTTTTCTTTCTCTTAAAGGCGGAAGTTTTATTGGGAAAACGTTCAGCCTGTAAAAAAGATCTTCTCGAAATTCTTCACGCAATATCAAATCGTCAAGATCTTTATTCGAAGCTGCTACAAATCTTACATCAGCTTTCATTGTTTTTGTTTCGCCTAATCGCTGGAATTCTTTTTCCTGGATAATTCTGAGAAGTTTGGCCTGCATATTAATATCCAGAGAATCAATGTCATCGAAAAAAACTGTGCCTTTATCTGCTATTTCCATTTTTCCCATGCGTATGCTTTCAGCTCCTGTAAATGCGCCTTTATTATGGCCAAAAAGCTCACTTTCCATCAGGGTCGCAGGTATGGCAGCACAGTTTATAACAACAAAGGGCTGATTTTTTCTTGGGCTAAGGTTATGCACAGCTCTGGCAACAAGCTCCTTGCCTGTTCCGCTTTCACCCTGAATAAGTACGGTGCCGTGGCTTTGCGAGACAACCGATATTAACTCAAAAACTTTTTTCATCTTTTCATCTTTGCCCACCATTTTTTCAAAAGGAAGATATCTTTCCAGTTCATTTTTAAGATAAACAACCTGCTTAACAAGGTGACGTTTTTCTAAAGCTCTGCGTATTAATGTTAATACCTCATCGACCATAAAAGGTTTAATTATATACTCATAAGCCCCTAATTTAATCGCTTTTACGGCTGTCCGGAGATCATTGACGGCTGTTATCATAATTATTTCAGTGTTTGGTTCAGTTTTTTTAAATTTTTTAAGAAGATCAATACCGTCAATATCGGGAAGAAGTATGTCAAGCAAAATCAAGTCAATAGAATTTTTCTGCAGGATATCAACGGCTTTTTCACCGGTTCCAGCAAGGAGGACATGATATTTATTTTTCAGTACCATATTAAACGACTGGCGGACTCCACGCTCATCATCAACAACAAGAATTGTATTCTTATTATTCATAGTATATCACCACAAGGTTTACTTATGAAATATCGGTATTGACATAAGAGCATCAGGCAGTTGCCGGCTGGGCAACAACAGGAAGCTTTATCACAAAGCATGAGCCTTTCCCATAATCACTGGCCACAAATATGTTGCCCTGATGTTTTTTTATTATTTCATAACAGATACTTAAACCAAGACCTGTACCCTTGCCCCTTTCTTTTGTAGTAAAGAGGGGCTCAAAAATTTTCTGGAGATTTTCTTTAGGGATGCCAGGTCCAGTATCAAGAAATTTTATGTTTATGAACTTTTTATCAAACGAGCTGTTAATTGTCAGCTTTCCTGTTTTGGCATGAATTTTTATTGCCTGATTTGCATTGTTTATAATATTTAGAAATACCTGCTGAAGTTCATAGAAGTCAGCCATTGTGCCGGGCAGATTGTCATCTAATTGTTTGACTACATGAATGCAGTCTATTTTAAAATCATGTTGTTTAAGGTCAAGTGTGCTTTTGATAACCTGATTGATTTGTATGTATTTATGCTTTGATTCCTGTTTTCTGGAAAATGTAAGCAGTTTTTGTACGATATTTTTGCAAAGCAGAGAATTTTTATTTATATTCTCCATATATTGCCGGGTCTTATCGGGTGAGAATTCCTTCATGAGAAGAAGCTCTGACAAACCCATTATAGAGGCTAAAGGATTATTTAATTCATGAGCAACTCCTGACAGCATCTGCCCAATAGCGGAAAATTTTTCCGATTGTATTAATTGTGCTTTAGTAAAGTCTAACTGATCTCTGGTTTTTTTTGCTCCTATTGCATTTTTTCTGCGTTTAACGCCCTTATGAACAGATTCAAGTAATTCTGCGTTGCTGAATGGCTTGTCAATATAATCATAGGCCCCAAGCTTCAGAGCTGCTTTTACTGATTCAACATCTGAATGTGCTGTAATGATCAATACTTCTGTAGAAGGGCTTAATTGTTTTACAGCTTTAAGAGTTTCAATGCCTGACATTCCATGCATTTGCAAATCCAGTGAAATTACGTCAAAATCCATGCCCTGCTGAATTTTTTTAATTGCCCTGTCACCGCTTTCTACCAGAGTAACATCAAACTCTGATTTAAGGATTAAAGACATGGCCCGCAAAATGTTCGGCTCATCATCTGCCACTAAGACATTTGGTTTTTCTCTATTCCTGTTACTTTTATTCATAATAGCATATCATCACAAACATTTGTGCTCGTCAAATAAATGTCAGGCTTAAATGCACATATTTATGTGCATTTAAGCCTGATTATTTGTGCATATGATTATTTTTTTGTTATATCTGTTTTTATACGAAAATATATAATTTTTTGCATAAAACTAATACTAAATACTTATAAGGCACGGCTGGACAAAAAGATGGACTCCGTCTGGATAGAAACAATCATTCTTGTTTTGATCAGGCAATATTGAGAATTTGCCCTGGCATGCATCTTGATTCAGAAAAAACCTGATAAGATTTATGCTGTTTACAGGTATAAACATTAATTTTCAGGAGGCAATTATGAAAAAGATAAACCTTAGTTCTTTTCTGCAGTCAAGATTTAATACTTTTATGTGTAAAAAACTTGGGTGGAAAATAACCTATTTTTATGTAACATCCTTAGGAAAATTATATTTTTTTTTAAAGAGAAAAGAAAAGCGGAAAATAAGAAGCTCTGTTAAGGAGGTATTTGCCGGCCAAAAAAGTAGATCTGACATAAGGTCGATTAGCAGGGGTGTTTTTCGAGGAATAGCAGCTCACTATTATGAAAAATTTTTTAACGCATATGCATCTCCTGAAACGCTCAGAACTTTTGTGAGAACACACATGGAAAGTACAGGCCTGACAGCCATAAAAAAAGGGCTTTCCAGAGGCAGGGGCGTTTTGTTAATCACAGGCCATGTTGGAGGAATTGAGCTGATTCCGGCTTTTCTCGGAGATAAAACATGTCCTGTAACTATAGTGGCAAGATTTTCTTCAAGCAATATGCGTGATGCATGCGTTGAACAGGCCAGCAACTTTTTAACAAAGGTTATCGATGCCAATAATACACCTAATGTTATAAAGGCCGTTTTTGACAACCTGAGAGAAAATCGTGTGGTAATTACTCAGTGTGATGAAATAGATGAATGGAGGCCCTCTCCTAAAAACAGAATATCCTTTTTGGGCAAAGAAATAAACCTGGACAGAACAATAAATATTATTTCAAAAAGGGTCGGCGCTTCTATAGTATTTGGTGTTATGCATAGAAATCATAATCATAGATATCAATTCATTTCAGCTTCGATTGCAGAAATAAAAGAACAGCTTAAATATTTAAAAAGTGCATCTACAGGAGAAATAGTGTTAAAATATTTAGAGCAATACATTTACAACCACCCGGAAGGATGGTATCAGTGGAAAAAATATCCGGCTATGGAGCGGTTGCCCTTATCCTGCACAGTGAAAGAAAAACCATCATATACCCCACAGTTCAGACCATCTTTTAGCAAGGCTGCATAGAATAAGATAAGTATTTGATGCAAACACAATAAGGCATGTTGAATGGAAAAGGAAGTAAACTGTATAAATTCCAGGGTCGTTATAAATTATATAAAGGCTTATAACAATGGCGATTGCTCCGAGCTGTTACATGATCTTGATCCTGAAATAGACTCTCTTCCCAACCCTGAAAGTTTTTTGCAGGATCCGAATAACTGGATTTCAAGCTCTGTAATTTCTGAATTATTCAAAAGAGCAGGATCGATTCTGCATGACGAAAGGGTTGCTTATAAGATTGCAAAATATTCTATTGAGAATTCATCTCTTGGTTATATACAAAAGGTGTTTGTCAAAGCATTCTGGTCTTCAAAAAAGAGTTTCAAACACGTCCAGGCGATCAATTATAAATTTAACAGGAATAAAAAGGTGGAAGCCGTGAAGTTGTCGGGAAATGAAGCCGTAGTTCGTCTCCACTGGAACCCTGCAATGAAATCTTCTAAGGTTTTATGCCTTTTCAATCAAGGTATTTATACATTTCTTCCAACTATCTGGTCAGGAAAACCTTATACATTAAAAGAGGAATGCTGCTATTTTGACGGCGCTCCATATTGTGAATATCATATAAGATGGCGATTTCAAAACAGAGTTCGTGAGTATCTTTCCAGATTTTTTATGTCCAGAGGAATGCTGAAGGATATCATTACTGAACAGGAGAAGGACAAGGAGCTTATTGAAAAAAAATATGAAGAGGTAACCCTGCTAAATGTTGAGCTAAATAAAAAAATTAAACAGATTGTGGCTATACAGGACACAGGAAAAGCTATTCTTTCTATACTGAATTTAGAGAGGCTTTTGACCGTTATCATGAATATTTTATCAAGTGTATGTCAAATAAACCGTGCTATAATCATGATTGTAGATAAAAAGAAAAAGTGCCTTCAATATATGCATGGAGTGGGTTTTGATGGTGAAGTTCCGGACGAGATCAAAAATTATACAGTTGCTCTGGATCGTTTGAGCAACATAATGGCGAGGGTCGCAAGAACAGGATTGCCCGAATATGTTCCAGATATAAAAAATTCGACCCTGAGAAAAGAAAACATTGTTTTACAGCGAGTTGATCCCACATCAGCGTTTGTTGTTCCCCTTATAACAAGATCCAGAGTGATTGGAATAATTGCAACAGATGCTGTGGATGGAAATGGGGTTCCAAAGAAAACAAGAGAAACTCTGGAAATTTTTGCGCCCCAGATAGCTATTGCCATAGAAAACGCAAGGCTCTACAATAAATTAAGCGAGCAGATGGAGGAGCTTAAAAAATCTCAGGCCCTTTTGAGTAGAGCTGAAAAGCTTTCCTATCTTGGCAATATGGCTGCAAGGCTGGCTCATGAGATTAAAAATCCAATGACTGCCATAGGAGCATTCATCCAGATGCTGCCCCAGAAATATGATGATGAAGAATTCAGAAATGAATTTTATGAAATTGCCATGGAGGAGACTGCAAGAGTAAATAATCTTATTAATGAGCTTATGGATCTGGTTAAAACAAAGGAATCAAATTTTGAGTTAACCGACTTAAATAAATTAATAGATAAAATGGTTCTTCTTACTTCGCCTCAGAGCAATGCAAAACACATAACTATTATACGCGATTACGATACTGATATAGGGCAGGTATGGATAGATTCTGAAAAAATGAAACAGGTTGTTTTAAATTTGCTTTCAAATGCAATAGACTTTACTCCTGATAAAGGAAAAATAGAATTAAAAACAAAGAAAATTGTAAAAGATGAAAAACTTGAGATTATACAGATAGAAATAAAAGACAATGGCTCTGGAATACCTCAAAATGCAATTGAGAAGATCTTTGATCCATATTTTACAACGAGGCATAAAAGCAGTATTCACAATGGAACAGGCTTGGGCTTGTTTATTGCTTATAAAAACATGAAGGATCATGGCGGAAGTATTGAAGTAAAAAGCAAAATAAACGAAGGCACTGTATTTATCTTGTCTTTTCCCAATACTTCTGCTGGCCATGTCCCGGTATCATCGGATAAAGATTAATCCATGCAAATAGACAAGGTAAATATTTATCAGGTATTACTGCCCTTTACAGGTGATTTCACCCATTCTTTAAGAAAAAGATCATCAGCAAAAAATATCGTCGCTGAAGTTATAGCCAAACATGGGGAAATTAAAGGTTATGGAGAAAGCGCCCCACGACCGTACGTAACAGGGGAATCACAAGAAAGCGTTACCAGGACTATAAAAGGTTTTATCAAACAGAATAATTTCCCGTGGGAATTACACGATGTTTCTCAGATATGGGAGTTTGTTGACAGCCTTCCCTGTGACAAGGCATATCACTGTGCATTATGCGCAATTGAAACCGCTCTTTTGGATGCTTTAGCCACGAATCAGAATAAATATATCATAGACTATTTTCCAAAGGATTTCCGAACAGACAAAATCTATTATGGAGCATTAATTCCTATGGATAATAAAGAAAGAATCACGGAAATCTGTGGATTGATCAGGAAAATGAAAATCAAAACCAATAAACTTCGTATTAAGATAGGCAAAGATTTTGACCAGAACAAAGGAATTTTTGATACAGTAAGCCACATGTTTACAGGCAGTTATGATCTGAGGGTAGATATCAATGGAGCAGGAGATAGCGAGTCTGCCTTAAAACATCTGCAGCTCATGAAGGAACACAATGTCAGCGTTATTGAACAACCTATGATGCCGGATGATCCGAACATCGCTGATTATGCTAAATTAGCGCAAACCTATGGTATGATTTTAATGGCTGATGAGTCTGCATGCTCTCTGCAGGACGTAAAAAGGCTTTATAAAGAGGGTTTTTATAAGATGATAAATGTAAGATTATCAAAATGTGGCGGATTTAGAAATTCTATTAAAATAATTGACTATTTGCGTTTAAATAAAACACCTTTCCAGATCGGTTGTCACCTGGGCGAGTCGGGCATCCTTTCTGCTGCAGGTAGAATTTTATCACTTCTATGCGGCGATGCCGTACATTATGACGGCTCCTATGACAAGTTTTTGTTAAAAAAAAACATTACTTGTGAAGACGTTTCCTTTGGACTCGGCGGTGAAGCAGGACCACTGGAGGGCCCTGGACTTGGTGTCAAAATCAACAAACAAAACCTGTTGCTTTTATCCGATCCTTCAAAAACCGTTACTATTATGAGGCCTTAATTCCGCCCTGGGAAAGAAGAATATCTGCGTAGAATTTTTTGATTTTAGCCACAAACCTGATTGTATAAAAAAGAAAAATTACATAAAAATATTCACGTCACCAATACCTTCGCGAATAACCTCAGGCATGTCATCTATAAGGGAAATTACGCTTGACGGCTCTCCTGCAACAGGAATTTGACCATCGATCACAATATCAATCCTTGAATGAAAATAATCGTGTATAAGAGATGGATCATGAATAATGCTTCCGTCCGGCATTGTTGCGCTTGTTGTGATAATTGGATTTCCCATCTCTTCCACAAGCGCCAGGCAAATCTGATTGTCAGGTACACGTATGCCTGCTGTTTTACGCTTGGTTAACATAATTTTGGGCACAAGTTTTGACCCTTCCAGAATAAAAGTATAGGGCCCGGGCAAAAGACGTTTCATGGTTTTATATGCATAATTTGAAATTTTGGCATAATGGCTGATATTTTTAAGATCAGAACATATAAAACTAAAAGGTTTGCTTTTATTGCGCTGCTTTAGCTGATAAATTTTTTCAATAGCCTTTTTGTTCATAATATCACAGCCTATTCCGTAAAAAGTGTCTGTTGGATAGGCTATTATTCCGCCTTTTTTCAACATTTCAACAGTCTTTGTGATAAGACGCGGCTGTGGATTTTTAGGATCTATTTTAATAAGCATTGCAATAAGCCGATTTATTTCATAACAGAAAAAATGTTTTTGTATAAAGCCTTTACAAAAAGATGATAAGGCGTAGATTTTGTAACCCGAAATTTTTTACTATAGACACAGTTAGATTGTCAATGTAACAAATCTTTATGCCTTTGATACAGTCTCCAGCTGTCTGTCCAGCCTGACCGCTTTCTCGTATTTTTAAAGGGGGATCATCTCCCGATTAGTTGTAGTCAATTCTTGCTCGCCTCTGGCGAGAAGCTAAAACAAGTGGGTTATTTCTAATTAAGCGGGTGTAATCTCAGAGGGTACAAGGGGTCAAGGATTCAAGGGTTCGAGTGACACGCAGTGAAGCGCTAACCCTCAGCGCTCAAGGAAGAAAGAT
>Ga0208648_1000805_pt1 | contig 29021 bp, 27 predicted proteins | sample AntAceMetag02UKL_FD_184772 | JGI IMG/M metagenome (GOLD analysis project Ga0208648, IMG submission 184772) | Saline lake microbial communities from Ace Lake, Antarctica - Antarctic Ace Lake Metagenome 02UKL (SPAdes) (version 2) | ecosystem: Environmental > Aquatic > Non-marine Saline and...
TTAACTCCTTGATATTATTAATAATACCAAAATTCGCCGCACATTATAAATAAGATGTCAAGTATAAAATGACTTAATGCGTTGATTTTACATATTTTTTATGCAATTTCCTAACCGGAAATTGCTGATAAACATTAGAAGTATTCCGCTTTTTTTACCCAATATTCCACCACTCCATTATTCCAACATTCCATGGGCTTATCAAAGCATGATGTTATAAAAAAAATTATTACAATTAGTTGTAGAGATTACGAGACATTCAAACATAGTATTGCGCCTGTTTTTCAAAATAATAGGCATAGTTCCCACCGATCTGCATCAACTGATCGTGGGTCCCGTGTTCCTTTATTTTTCCATCATCAAGAACAAAGATTCGATCAGCCATCTTTACCGTGGAAAACCGGTGGCTGATAAGAACGGCTGAACGACCATTTAAATAGTGTTTAAAGTCATTAAATACTTCATATTCGGATTTTGCGTCCAGAGCGCTGGTGGGTTCGTCCAGCACGATGATCTGGGCATCTCTGAGAAAAGAGCGGGCCAGGGCAATTTTCTGCCATTCCCCCATACTGAGTTCTTCTCCGTGCTCAAACCATTTTCCGAGCATGGTATTATATCCTCGGGGCAGCCCTGAAATCAGCTTGTCTGCACCGGCCTTTTGGGCCGCTTCCCTGATTCTTTCAACCTCCGGAGAACGGTCGATATTGCCTAACCAGATGTTTTCAAGGGCGGTTAAATGGTATTGAACGTAATCCTGGAAGATAACACTGATTTCCCGGCGCAGCTCTGATGTGTTAAACTGCTTCAGGTCAATGCCGTCCATACGGATTTTTCCGCCAGTAGGATCGTATAGCCTGCAAAGCAGTTTGATGAGCGTTGTTTTACCGGAACCGTTCTCACCCACCAGGGCCACAACCTCATCCGGTGCAATACGTAGGGAAATATCTTTAAGCACTTCCCGGTTTGTGCCCGGATACTCAAAACTGACATGGTCCAGAACAATACCACCGGTCAAGGGCCGGGGGAATGCAATAGGATGCGGCGGTTCTTTTATCTTGGGTTCAAGGTCAAGAAATTCATAGAAATTGGAGACAAACAGATTGTCTTCATAAAGTCCGGCAAGATCTCCCAACAGGTCTCTCAGATAACCCAGGCCGCGCTGAAAGGCCTGAAAGTACATCACCATGTCCCCCAAGGTGATCATTCCCTGAACCGCGCGAACGGCGATCAAAAACAAGGATCCAAAAATGGCCAGGGTGGCCGCGGTCTGGGCGCCCATGTCCGCCACCGACCGATTGCGGGCGATGGTCAATCGTTCTTTGCGCAGTTTTTTCTGCAATACGCTGAAGCGTTGGATGAAAAGATCTCCCAGGCCGAACAGACGGATTTCCTTGGCATGAACGTCACCGGTTAAAATCCAGTTATAGTAGGCGGCTTTTCTTTGATCCGGCGTTCTCATGCGCTGCCAGTGATACATGCTTCCGGAAAATTTCATTCGCACGAGCACCCCGGGCAAGGCGGCGGCAAACAGAATCATCCCCACGACCCAGTGAAAGGAGAACAATAGGCCGACCATGGCCGCCAGTGAAATACTGTTTTGCCCTAACCGGGTCAGGCCGTTGACGATCCGGGTGGGACGGTACGGCCCTTCCTGCTGAGCCCGGCGCAGGGTGTCGAAAAATTTAGGGTTTTCGTAATAGGCCAGATCCATGGCCGTTGATTTGGCATGCAGAACATCAGATATGTGGTTGGTCACCGCAAGCGACTGGGCTTCTTGGATATATGCTCCGATTGACCGGCAAACGGCGGTTATCAACGCCACCCCGGCACCAAGAGCAATAAATAACCCAACCTGATAAAAGGATGCTTTAGGGTTAGATCCGGTCACGGAGACAGCTACCGCATCCACGATAAGCTTCATAATATATAGGGTTAAAAGCGGCAGTACTCCCTGTATAAGCACTAAGACCAGACTGGCTATGGTCATGCCCGGTCCTGCAGACCAGACAAATCGCACCGCCCGGTCAAGACGCAGGACGTGCGTTACCTTTTGTGCTAAGGAGGAATTTTGCATATTACGGGTTACGAGTTACGGTTGCGAGTTACGGATTACGAGTTACGAGTTACGGGTTACTTCCTAATTCATTGTAAGCATCAAGATAGATTTTTATTTCTCTTTTATCAAGTTCATGAGTGTCATTTATGAAGTTTAGATGAAGTATGGTTTCATCATCTCTATAACTTGCCATCATCCCCTCTTTCAACTCGCAACCTTTACCCCGTTAAATTCTTCGCAGAAGACGAGCGGAGCGTATTTAACCGGGGCGCAACTCGTAACCTTTTCCCTTTACCTTGGCCGTCAACCGATACGGGCATCGTTACCATCACCCATGAACGGGTAACAAAACAAGGTAAATCCTGCCCGATTTAAACCTTGAAATGTTCATGCATTTGGAGTATATTTTCATGAAAATAAGACTTAAGGGAGAATCTATATGGCAAACTTACAAATCAAAGGAATCAAAGACGAGCTGTATTCCCAGATTAAAAATCTGGCTGCTTCGCAAAACCGGTCAGTAAGTCAACAGGTTCTTTTCTTGATAAAAGAGCATCTTAGTAAAAAAAAGCACCTCGACTCGATAAAAACCCCCGCCCAGGTTCTATTGGAACTTTCCGGTTCATGGGAAGATAACAGGGAACCGGAAGATATTGTTAAAGAAATAAAACGCGCCAGGAAAAATTCAAAAAAACTGAAGCAAGGATTTTGATCCACAGATTTCGCAGATTTCGCGGATTGAAAGCATTAACTGCCGCAAATGCCGCAGATTAATCAAAGGCTTTAGGGTGTGACTATGTACTTACTTGATACCGATACAATTATCTATATTTTAAAGGGGAATGCCCCTGTTCAAAAGAACTTGCTGTTTCATATTAATGATCCGATAAAGACCTCTGTCATCACGCTTATGGAGCTGTATTACGGCGCGTACAAATCGCAGAAGGTTACCGGCAATCTTGCAAAAATAAAAACCCTTGAGCAATCGCTCGAGATTATTACTTTGGGAGTGGAATCAGCTGAAGTCTTTGGAATGCTCAAATCACAGCTCGAAAAGACCGGCTTACGACTGGATGACTTTGACTTGATAATAGCCGCCTGTGCGCTGGCCCACAATTTAACCCTGGTCACCAACAATGAGAAACATTTTCAAAGAATTGAGGGACTAAAGGTCGCAAATTGGACAAAATCTTTGAAATCGGATTTTGTATAAAGTAAACGATGAGGAAAATTTTATTGAGGTATATTACATAGGCCACCGAAAAGATATCTACGAACAGTTCAGACACCTATTGAACCAATTTACTTGATTCTCAACTCGAAATGACAACCTAAAATCCAAGAAGGCCATTTATTCAATAGACATGTTCCCCCCTTTGTTTTTTAATGTTGACCTTTTGTGTTATAAATTGTAGCATTGTAATTAACTTAAACGTTGCTTCATTCTAAGGAGACCAACCATGAAATTTGTTTCTGTTCGGGACCTGCGTCTAAAACCCGGCCGTGTATGGGAAATGGCAAAAAAGGAAAAAGATGTGATTATCACTGCCAATGGACGACCGGTCGCCATACTGACCGGGGTCAACGAGGACACTGTGGGAGAAGAACTGGATGCCATTCAGAGAGCAAGAGCCTTAAAAGCACTGGATGGTATTCATAAGGTTTCGGTAATAAAAGGGACTAACCGGATAACCTCAGACGAAATCCAATCTGAAATTGCCGCTGTTCGAAAAGAGTCGGGATTTTGAAGATTGTCCTCGATACAAACGTTCTTGTCTCCGCTTTTCTGAAACCGCGCAGCAAGCCTGCACGGATTATGCGCCTGGTGCTTCAGGGAGACATTCAAATCATAGTCAACGAACATATACTGGCGGAGTACCTGGAAGTGTTAAAAAGGCCAAAATTTAATCTCAACCTGAAAAATGTCCAAACCATACTGGAAGTCATCCGCTTAAAAGGGATAAACGCACCTTCTTTAGCTGAATCTTTTGACCTCCCGGACAGCAGCGATGAACCATTTCTAGAAGCTGCCCTGGCATCAACAGCCGACGTCCTTATCACCGGCAACAGAAAACATTTCCCCAAAAAGTTCTGCAAAGGGCAGATGGTGGTCAGCCCAAGCGAATTCTTGAATTTATTGATCAAATAACAACTATCTTGCTATCGCATCCCAGATAAACAAAGACAAAACGGTTTAACCCCAGTACGATAGTAAACTACTACGGGGCACAGCGGGATAAAAATTTAACAGGGCAGAGGTTGCGTGTTGATCCTTCATTTAAAAAAGCTGCGTTAATCTGCGCCTACCCAGTTAAATACGAATTTAATATTTAACCAGGGCCAGATCCATGCGCTTGATCTGGCAGCCCTTTAGCTCCAGCAGATAATAAACGAAATTATGACACAAGCATGATTTCTGATTGACAAAATTAATGTGGTCATTATAATAACTATATGCCTAAAAGGAGGCCACCATGCAAACTATCAAAGAATATATTCCTGTTACCAAGGCAAAGATGAATTTATTAGACTTAGTCAGAAAGATCAAAGACTCAGATGACACGATTGCCATTACAAAAAATGGGATACCTGAAGTGGTTATTATCAGTATGAATAAATTCCAGGGGCTTTTAGAGACCATGGATATACTCTCCGATGAAAAAGCTATGAAGTCCATACGAAAATCGATTCGCGAGGCTGATAAGGGAATGTGGGTTAGTTTTGACGAGGTCATAGCGGAATGACAAATTTTAAAATCAGATTTACCCCTGAAGCAGCCGGATTATTTTCTAAACTTCATCCTGAAAATAAAAAGTTGATCAAGTTTGCGCTTAATGAGCTCCGTCAAGCTCCCTATTCAGGCCACGATTTACAGGAAGAATTGTCCGGTTTCAAATCGTATAGCTCAAAAAGATATCGGATTCTGTATAAAGTAAACGATGAGGAAAATTTTATTGAGGTATATTACATAGGCCACAGAAAAGATATCTACGAACAGTTCAGACGCCTATTGAGACAACTCACTTGACTTTCAACCTCACTTTATACAAAAACCTGTCCTGAATGCCTCAACTCATAACTTCATATTATCTAAGAGCCTCTGCTCTGGCATGGGCGACCTCACAAAAGTATTCCACTGGTGCATCCATCTCGCCGGTTTCAAGATGCGCGTGAGCCGGACACCACATACAGAGATTTATCAATGGGCAGACCCTGCAGGTCTCTAAAAAGTTCTTCCGGTCTGACCGAATGTCTCGGACCTTAGGGACAAAGCTTCGCCATGCATCAGTAAGGTTCCCCTTCCTCAAGTCATAGATACAATCGGGATGCCAGAGAGATGAACACAGGCGAAAAAACCCATCATAACTCACTGTGAAACTGCCATTTCCCGCTCCACAATGAAAAAGATGGTTACAAGTATGATGTGCAAAATCCGGGACGATGAGTTTGTCGCACCCTTTTTTCAGGGAGTCAAACCGCTTTTGGTCAGACTGTTCCAGAGCCACTATTTCGACCGGAGAGAGCCTCTCAGATTGTATTTCTCTGTTTCTTGCTTGATCTCCGTCAGAGCGTAAGTGCAAGAGCGGATCAAAACGGAAGTAGTCTTTAGTTCTTTCTCGACAAAAACTGGCAATTTGTGGCAGTTCATACAGGTTGGAACGTAGAGCCATAGCCTTTAGGCGTACTTTGATCCCACTATCAAAAAGGAGATCAAGCCCTCGCATAAATTTGGCAAATGAGCCGGTTCTTCGGGTCACTTTCTCATAGGTTTCTTTGGTCACACCGTAAACCGTCACCTCTACGTCCCTGGGCGGATAACGATGGAAAAGCTCTATATGCTCTTTTGTTATTAACGTGGCGTTCGTAAAAACCGATATTAAAAGCCCCTTTCTTTTCAGGTAGAGGTAGATATCGAAAAAGTCTTCTCTAAGAAGAGGTTCACCACCGGTAAGCAGGCACCAGAATGCACCCAGGGAGACGGCCTCGTCTGCTATGGCCCTTATCTCATCAAAAAAAAGCTCTTTTTCTTTGGCAACATGATCTCCAGCTTGCAGGTTAATAAAGCAGTGGCGACAATTATTGTTGCAGCGGGCCGTCACCTCAAAGTCGAAAGACATGGGCGTCCGTTTGGCCTTGAGCTTTTCCCACAGCGGGAACTGCTGGATTTCCAGGATATGGGTCATGGGGTTCATGCTTTCTGTTGTGGGTTCGTGACAAGCGGCCTGCGCATCACAATGCGCCGGCGCCCTGACCTCTGTTTCTCCTCTCTGAAAAGCGGTTCGAGGGCCTGCAGGGTGCTCTGCTCAAAGCCGAGTTTTCCATAAAGCCGGATCGCGCGCCTATTGTCTTCATTAACCGCAAGAAAGAGCGCCAAAGCTCCCTTCTCCACTGCCTGATCGATTACGCACCGCGTGAGCGTTTCGCCCAAACCCAGGCCGCGATATTGTGCCCGGACATGTAGCGAAAAAAGCCAGTGTCCCACCCAGGGATAATGGGCCTCGGGATGATAGACATATTGCACAAACCCGATAACCCTGTTTCCCCGACGCGCGACCCAGTTGGTCACGTTCGGATTTTGCGGCTGTTTTTGAGACAGTGCGAAGGGACTCAGCATGCGATGGACGGTAAACAGGTCGTTTTCGTTCGCTTCCAAAACGGAAAAGCGAGGCGCCATATGCCTTGCGATGGTTCGATACGGCGACAGGGTCTGAATGTAGCGCAGGGCAAAACCGGCGGCCCGGCGGGGCATATACCAGAGATATTTCAACCGCACCAGTCCGTTACCGCGATTCAAAACTGCGATCCAGGATCGTCCCACCCCGAAACCGAGGTGCACTTCCCGCCCTCGGCGTTCCACCCGCGCCACGTACCCGATGATGATTTCCTTCCCTACAAGACCATCAGGCTCCGGGCAATTGTCCCCCCGCACCAGCCAGCTTGACCCCTTGCGTGCGATGAGGCGATGAATCACCAGCCGTCCCGTCTCCGGATGGATGAAAGCGACCACGTCGCCCACGGATGGAGAGCGGCCATTCATCGGCACAATGGTCAGCACGTCCTGATCACGGATAAACGGGTGCATGCTGAATCCGCGGACCGTCGTCCGGAGCGGTACTCCACGGTCTAAAGCGGCGCGCAGCAATTCCAGTTGTCCCCGGTTAGACAGGCACAGCGTGCCGCCCTGTGTAATAAACAAGGATTCATGGCGCTGCTGGAAAGCTTCATCAGCGAGCGCTTTCATTTATTACCTCTCGTCCTGCTGATCGTGTGCTGTTCAATTCCTTGCAACGAGGATTCCTCTCCGGGTCATTTCAGCGGCAAAGCCCAGGACATCTGACTCAAGCATACCTGGATCTCCATCGAATTCCTGTTTCAGAGTCTTCGCCACTTCATCCAGCGTTCGCCGGCCATCCAGTTTCTGCCAGATGGCCTGACCGGTCTCGTTGAGCGTGTAAAGCTCGTCGTCCGCATCACCGATCCCCGCTACTAGCGGGACGATAATGGTATCGCCCTCGATCTCCCGCGCTACGATGTCCTCCGACGGCGCACAGATGGTTCTTAGCGTTACGTTTACGTCAGTCATTTTGCCCTCCAAAAGTATTTGTTCTTGCCTCCCACCCCATTCTTTCTCTCCCAACCACGAGGTGATGCTGAGAAACACTGCCCTCCCTCACGGGTTCCCATGGTTAGATAGAGCTTACCCTGAGCACAGCCGAAGGGGCCCACTATTTAGGCACCAACGGCCAAGGGAAAAAGCGCTAGCTCCCGATAGCAGCACTGCAAACAACACTACAGACAACAGGCCCCATATTCACACAATGTGAAAAACTACCATACGGCCCAGCTGCTATGGCAGTCTTGCAGCTACTCAGCACAGCCTCCTCTGGCTTGTTACGCACCAGAACGGTCAGCTCCGGCCTGTGCCACTCCTTTTTTTCCTTCGTCCTTTCGTTACTCATGGTTTTCTCCTTTCTTAAGCAGACTTTAGACCTTATTTTTTAGTCTGAGGTCTGTAGTCTATGGCCTGAACTTCGCCTTTTCGTCATCCTCGCCAATTTGGCAACAATCTCCCCGTTCCTGTCAAACTGCATAGTGTAGCAGGGCACTTCCTTGACTATCCCCTCCAAAACGTCCAGCTCATTCTGCCACCATTCGGCGGTCACCATCGGCCGGATCAAGGTGGCGAGAAGACTATGCCAGATCTTCCGGCGGTCTGTGAGCGTTTCGATTTTGTTGGCCTTAGCCTGATTCAGAAACAGGATGCCTCCAATCGGTGCGGAAGAAGGGGACACATCAGCTGTGGTGCCGTGGCTCCAGGTGCCGTGTACACGCCACCCATCGGGCCATTTCCTGACCACGTTTCGGTCGTCGCAGAGGATTTCAGCATCCAGTCTCCTCTTACGGCACGCCGCCTTCAATAACTCTGTCATAGTGGACTTGCCGGCATCGGAATGGCCTACGAAAACCAGGCCTTGTCCGTTGACAATCGCCGCCGCCGAATGCAAAAGCACGGCATGACGATCAGCAAGAAGCGGTCCCAGCCAGATCTGATCGGTGGGAAAAAGAGAGAGCGATCGCCAGCCGTTGGTCATTATCAGGTCCCTGTCCCGCGGCGGGCTGTAGATTGTGGCCCGGGTATAGTCGGCATTGAAAACCGCCACCCGGTGCAGGTCTTCATTGCCCTGTTCAGGCGAAATGCCGAGATAAAACCAGGTTCCGTTCTTTCGAGAGATGGACCAGGGGGGCTTGCAGTAGAGTTCCTCCCCCAGATCGTTGCCCTTCAGGTCCGGCAGTTCGAAGTGATGGCGAAATGTCACGTTGTCGTCGCCGGGGCCATCTACAGCAAAGGCGGTAAGTGCATCCTTGAATTTGATGCCGTCAAAATCCAGGTCGCTCTCGATGCGCACCGTGATCCCCGCGATCCGAAAATAGCGGCGGTGCTTCTCCTCCCACTCATTCTTGAATCTCCGGGCCTCTTTTGCGACGGCGCACAAATAGGGAATGGGGGCTGAGTAACGCCCGGTTTCGAGATAGGCATACACGGCGCACCAGCGGCAGTCGCTCCTCTTTTCGCAGGAGCCGCAATGGGCTCTCCACTCTTCGCCGCTTCGGACCTTGTCGGAACAGGCAGGAATGAACTCGTCCCAGGCCTCACGGAACGTTCCGTGCCGGAGGTTGTAACGCAGGTCTGGGTCTTTGATAAAGCAGCACCAGGTCATCCTGCCATACGCGTCGATATGGAAGTCGCGCCGTCCTTCTATGCAGCGCGCAAAAAGGCGATCGTCGCTGTCGGCTACCCGACAGGAGGGTTCTATCTCAGCCATCCGTTCATCGTAACTGGGATCGGGTTTGTCCAGTGCGATCACCTCCCTGGGCGAGAGGCGCTGGGCTTTGATCTCCCGGTTGCGCTGTGGAGAGCCATCTGAGGAGAGATACAGCCACGGGGCACCGACTCGCCAGTGGGGGCTGAGCGACTTTGCCAACTCCATCATCTGATCCCACTGATGCCAGTTAGCCTGCATGGGAATCAACTGGACGATGAACCCGGCACCGGCTTCCTTGAGATAAGAAAACCCCCGCATCATTTTCTCGAAGCCGCCCGGGTGACGGGTCACGTGGTCATAGACCTCCGCTGTGGCTCCGTATAGGGCGACCATCTTGGTGCCCTTGTGGACCAGCAATCGGGCGATCTCCGGGGTGATGAGCGTCCCGTTGGTGTTGAGGGTATAGCCGACAGCCTTGCGGGTCAGATAATCGAAGATTTCCGGGAAGTCGGGACGGAGCATAGGTTCCCCTCCGGAGATGCCCCAGCGTTGGCATCCCATAGTCCGAGCCTGGTCAACGATGTGCTGAATCTCGTCGAAGGCGAGCTCATCCTTCTGAACCTTTGCCTGTTCAGGTAGCCACAGCCAGCAATGCCGGCAATGGTTGTTGCAACGGTAGGTCAGATCAATATGTCCTTCCAGGGGGAGGCGTGGAATGTATTGCACTTTGGTTGACGGATTCATGGTTTCAGGCTCAGGACTCACGGTTCGTGATTCGCGATCACAAGGTTGCTCTATTCCTTCCCTTCCATTCAATATATTTTTCCTGTGACGCCCTTTCCCACCCGAACTCATTTGGCCCCAGCCACCCTATCCATCGTGCCTGGGCGTGGGCCACGTCGCAGAGGTATTCCACCGGGGTATCGAGGGTTCCGTGTTCCGCCCAGGACTTGGCCGGGCACTGCTCACAGAGGCCTTTCAGGAAGCAGACGGCGCAACGTTTGAGGTAGTCAGGATTCGTCGCCCGCATTTCACGCATACGGGAAAAGCGCTCCAATGCCGCCTGCAGTGGACTGCCCCCTGTCTTCAGGACATCCACCGTCAACTCCGGCGCCCGTACGCCCATGCAGGGCTGAGCCCTACCGTAGGCGTCTATGCACAGGCCTTTGCCCGCGCCGCAGCGAAAAAGCAGATCGCCAGGGGTCCCCATAAACTTTGCTCCAAACTCCAGCATCTCCTTTCGGTATTTCTCCGCATCCCGGGTGAGTACTGCCAGGCCTTCCTGAGGCGTCAGACGAAGCGATGCGATAAGGGCGTTCTTGTCTGCGTTGTCACGACGGTTTCGCAGGTCAAAAAATATGGAGTAAGACGGAGGCTTATCCATCCAAGGGATGGTGGATGCCCAGGTCTCAAACTCTTCCATCTCGTCTTTGTTAGGTGGAAGAAGGGCACTCTTAACTACAAAAGGAATCTTTTTTTCCAGCAGCAGATTTATTCCCCGCCATGCAGCTTCAAAGGAACCTGGGATTCTGGTTACAGCCTCATACGATCTCCTCTTCATGCCATAGACGCTAATCTCTATCTTTTCCAGAGGCGGGATGCAAGCAAAAAGTTCTGCCAGGCGCAGTGTGATCAACGTGACGTTGGTAAAGAGAAGCACCTTTAAGCCCAGCTTTCTGGCAAAAAGATACAATTCCGCAAAATCCTCTCTCAAAAGAGGTTCTCCCCCGGTAAACCTCACCGTTAGACAGCCCAATGAGGCGGCTTCTTTGAGAATCTCTTTTACCTCTGCGGTAGTAAGTTCCTGTTCCTTTGCCCTGATATCGTCAGCAGGTAGATTAATGCAGCAGTGGATACAGTTGTTGTTGCACCGCTCGGTGAGTTCTATATCCAGGCGAGTCAATAACGGTTGTTTATTTTTCCACAACTGAGCTTGCCCTGGGCTAATTTTAGTAACATAGCTGTTCATTTGTCATTTTGGTGTTCGAAGGTTACGGTTACGGCCATGATCGCAACTCGAAACCCGCAACCTTTACCCCGTTAAATTCTTCACAGAAGACGAGCGGAGTGTATTTAACCGGGGCGCAACCTTAAACCCGAAACTATTACTTTGCTCCAAACTCTTTTTCAAGTAAGTTCACTACTCCCCCACTCTTATCAAACTGAAGTGTGTAACACGGCACCTCACGCGCTATCTTTTCCACCAGTGTCAACATGTTGTTCCACCAGTCATCGGTTACCAGAGGCTTTATCAAACAGGCCAGGAGCTTCCCAACAACCTCTTTTTTGTCATTAAGAGGTATGAGGCGGTTTTCGCCGGCATGTTCCAGGAATAAAATAGCTTTTAACGGGGCAGAATTTGCCGATATTTCAGGCACATCACCGTGGCTCCAGGTGCCATGAATCGTGAACCCGTCTTCCCACCTGCGTACGATCATCCGGTCATCGCACAGGATTTCCGCCTGATCCTTTAGCATGATTGCAATGGTGGATTTGCCCGCATCCGAATGGCCCGCAAAGAGCAGTCCCTTGCCATCAAGAATCACTCCGGCGGAATGCAGGTACCCTCCCTCTCTGTCAGCCAGAACTCGGGCCAAAAGGATCTGGTCCGTGGGAAATAAAGTAAGAGAGTGTAGATTGCCGTTAAGAAACGTTTCTTTACCGTGGTTGTAAATTCTAGCCCTGGTGTGGTCGTGATTGAAGATCGCAACTCTGTGGAGGTGTTTGTTTCCCGCAATAGGGGAGATGCCCAGATATATCCAGGAGTTTTCTTTTTTGTATATGGCCCAGGGAGGTTTGCGATAGATCTCTTGGCCCATGGTTTGGTCATCCATATCCGGTAAAGAGAAATGATGCCGGATGTATATGGTGTCCTTTCCCGGCCCTTGTACCTCGAAAAGCTTGAACTTGGGATGAAAGGTCGAGTCGGTTATGGGAAGATCAGACTCCACCTGGATCGTGATTCCACCGCATTCATAATAGCGACGATAAGTCATTATATTTAATCTGTGTAATCCGCGCTTGCCCAGTTAAATGCTCTTTATTTTCATATTTAACCGGGGTAATCTGCGGTTATTTTTTACAAAAGAATGGTTCGAAGCCCGAGCAGTAAAAGTCGCGGCTGGTTTAAAAAGAGATGAAAAAGAAGCCTGGGGGTTTCATCACGGCTAACGGTGCTTAGAGATCGTAACGTGGATGGGTTCAGTATGTCCAGAAGCCTAAGATAGTCTTGTTGAGTAAAACCGTGCAAGCTCTTTCGAATGAATTTATGGAGATCGAGCTCCCTGCGCAACCCATTAATGTTTACGTTTTTTCTATTATTAAGAATGTTATCAACAACGTTCAGCGCCCCTCGAAAACCGGTGACAACGCCACCCACCGTCGATGCCTTAACATGACCGGCGGCATCTCCCACAAGGTAAACATGCCCTTTTCCAATCTTTCGTCGGAAGGGAATCCATCGGGTATAGAGCGGAATCCGGGCACTTTGAAAATCAATGGCGGTTACCCCCTTTCTCTCAAGGAAACGTTCCAGGTACTTTCGGCCTTGACTTTCATGCTCGGCGATCAAGCCAAGCACCCCATGAGTGGGCGAGTGAGGGATAAGCCAATAAAAATAGGGGGTCTCCTCAGGTAAGAACCAGACCCTGGTTGTATCCGAATTCATATCTTTTGGCAATTCTACAATAGCCTGAATCAACGACACCGTAACCTGTTGGGGCCATCCCCCGCATTTTGCAACCTTGCTGAAGGTCCCATCCGCACCAACAAGAATATCTGTGTTTTCTTTGACCGGTTTTCCATTACCATTGTTTGCAATAGAAAACGTCAGTTGCTTTCCATTGGGTTTCAGGTTCAAAAAGCGGTGGTTGGTAAGGATTTCGGCGCCGCTTGCTTTTGCCTGTGTTTCCAGTTCGCTCAAAAGTTTCGAACGTTCAAGGATCAGATCCGGTTGACGCAGTGAAATTTCTGCAGCCCGTCCATCACTAAAAAGTTCAAATCGGTGAATCTTATTGACCAATGCGCTTTTATACAGTGATCCTATCACTTTTTCCAAATGGCCGGTGACAATGAGCGTGCGGGCAGAAGGCTCCATGCGTCCGCCTGCTTCAAATAGCTTTACATTTAACCCCTGTTCCGCAAGCATTTTGGCGGTAAAAAGCCCGGCAGTCGATCCTCCGATGATTGCAACATTTTTGCTCATTATTGTTATTGGTTATCCGTTATCCGTTGTCCGTTATCTGTTATCCGTTATCTGTTGTCTGTCCTCTGCACTCTGTCCTCTGCCTGCCCCGTAGCTCCGGGAGATGGTACTGGGGTCCTCTGCCCTCCGTCGTCTGATAATAGTATGGATTGGTTAAACAAAAACTGCTAAAAAGTCAAGTGGTTAAATGATAAAATGGGTAGCATATTCAAATTTTGCTGCTCCGCGTTTCCCATTTTCCTCTGAAGCTGATCCAGAAGGAAAGGGCGATAAGGTGCAAATCAAGCCAAATGGACTGCCTTCGGATATATAAGAGATCATATCTAAACTTGCGATAGGGCGATGCATCCTTGGGGATGTAAATAGTTGCCAGTCCGGTTAATCCGGGCCGAACACTTAATCGCCTTCGGAAGCCGGGAATATCTTCATACCGGAGCAGCTCTCTTTTATCATCTTTTACAACTTCACCCACGGCAAGAGATCTGGGGCCCACAAAACTCATCTCGCCGGCCAGGATGTTGAGTATCTGGGGAAGTTCATCCAGGCCCATGGCGCGCAGGAGTCGACCTATCCTGGTGATCCTCCGGTCATTTTCAACCGCCTGAATAAGCCCGAATTTCCGGTCGGCGTCCGGCACCATGGTTCGAAACTTGTATACTCGAAAACGTGTCCCGCCTTTTCCCCAGCGCTCCTGTCGGTAAAAAATGGGGCCGCCGTCTTCCAGCCTAATGGCAAGGGCAATGGGAAGAAACACGGGCACTGACAAAAAGAGCATGATACCGGATAGGAATATGTCAAGAGAGCGCTTTAAGATTGGTTCCATATGCGTAAAAACAATCGTAGAAAGGAGACGTTTTTCAAAGGTCTTATATTATTAACGGATAACAAATAACAGACAATTCCATTGCGTATTTTCGCTCAATTGGGATATTATCCCGAAGGGTGAAAATATTTCAGCTCAAAAAGAAAAAAAATATGGGTACAAAGTGTAATATGAAAGTTATTGCTATTATTTAACCCAACTTGGTCGTTTTATTCTCCTTCGCCGTACTACCCTGCAGCTTGCTGCGGAGAGCATCATTATATAAACTAAAATTGCTGAAAAATTTTCATGAGAAGTTCGGGCTATAATTCTACCTGATGACCCTCTTTTGCGAGAAAAACATCTGAAAAATGCTTCTGGCATTCTATTTCCAAATTGGATAGAAAGGTATCGTCATGTTCCGGGTCGTGATGAAAAAGAGATAGTTTTTTCACCCCGGCTTGTTTGGCTACCTCTATGGCCTGTTCCCAAGTGCTGTGACTCCACCCTTTCTTTCTCTTCAATTCATCAGGGGTATATTGGGCATCATGAATGAGAAGATCGGCATTTTTGGAAAGCGCCACCACGTTCGGATCTATTCCGTGTTTATGCTCCACATCCGTACAATATATTAAGGTTTTTCCGCCTTCCTCGATGCGATACCCATAGGCGTCGCCGCGATGGCTGTGCTTGGAAGCCATAATTTTAATGCCACTGGGGTGTTCGTAGGTGGTGATGTTGGGTTGCAGGAAAGTGAAATTCGCACCCATCTTTTCCAAGGGTACCGGAAAAAAATCATTCTGCATTTGTGTCATAAAAAGGTTTTCCAGATCTTTGCCCCTCCTGTCTTCTCCACAGATGGATATCTTGAAGTTCCGTCTGGGATCATACGCCAGATCGAAAAACGGAAACCCTTGTATATGGTCCCAATGGGTATGCGATAATATAATGCTGATATTATCGTATTGTTCATGAGAAGATTTTAATAAATCATTCCCCAGGTTTCGAATGCCCGTGCCGGTATCCAAAATGGCAACTCTGCCCGTGCTAAATGTCACGAGAACGCATGAAGTGTTTCCGCCAAATTGGGCATAATCCGGACCCGTTACCGGCATGGTTCCTCTTGTGCCATAGAAGGTAACTTTCATCTTTATTCATCCTTTTTTATTCATAAATTTTGGCGAGGTGAAAGAAAAACGATTCTAACTGGTTGAGCCCCCTATGACGAGTTTTGGAATCACCTGGAGCGAGCCTTAGATTTGTTAATAAATGTTTCAGAACCAACGAAAAGTGATTTGGGCAACAGCTCGAAGATTTGTGGATGGAGCCTATCTAATTCTTTGATTTTCCGCTGAGAGCGTCGAGTCGTTTCCTTAGTATCAATACTGGCAACAAAACAGGATTCAAGGCGTAATAGACAAATATGGATCTTGAACCTTCAGGAATTTGATAACGAAGTCGTAATTCACTTTTTCCCGGAAAAATCCGCATTAAAAAATAACGGAATATGTTGAAAGGGGAATCCAGCAATAAGGTATATAAGGGTTTTCCTATATGCGGTCTTCTGACATCACTGAATAATTGATTAATAATAGATCGTTTAAAAAGATTATAGCCAACAATATGTTTATTCAGGATGTTATCCGGAACTTTCGTGCCCAGGAATTCATTTGCAAGCTTCAGGCTGAAGGTTGTCAATTTATCCATCCCGTATTTTTGCGTGAAACTCGCAAATCGAGCCCAATCTATGCTTTCATAATATTTATTGCTTATTTCTGAAACTAGTACAAAGAACTTGAACGGATGAAACATATGGCTAAAGAGTCGGAAGATGGTACACATCAAATATTTTTCAGGGGACAGGCATAAAATCTTTTGCTCCTGATATTCTTGAAATAAAATATCTTCCCACCAGAATTCCGGCGGAACAGCAAAATACCTTTTAACAAGGTTCCAATGAACCTCCACCAGATGATGGCCGTCATGAAAAACAAGGTGGTAATGCGATGAAAGCATGTCGGTTTCATCCGCTTCATTGTAGATATAACCAGAATCAATAAGAATATGTTTTGCTGCTTGCAGTTCAGAAGGTTTTACCAAAATATCTATGTCCGATCCGTAATAAAAACCAGGGTTTTCAAATATAAGTTCAGAGGCAATCACACCCTTGATCGGAATTGCCTCTATCCCTCTGTGTTTCAGTAAATCCAGCAGTCTTATGAGTGCTGCGCTTTTTCTTAAATTTTCGGCCACAGAATGAAGATATACATTGCGCAGTTTTGATAATATTGCCTCCGGGAAAATATTTATGTCCTTCAGATTTTTGTATAATAATGGGGCTACACCGTTAAGAGCAGCAAGTCGTACAAGCTTCCTGTAATCAATGCGCGGTTCACCGGAAGTCACAATTTGCTTGGTTCTCTCGATATCTTCTGAGGACGGCTTCAGGCGGGACAATAAGCAAATGATTTTTTCTTCATTGGATAAGGGCATTATAAAATATGTGGAAACTGAAAAGTTATCCCCGGTTAAATCCGTTACACTCGTTTTCTTCGAAAAATTTAACAGGGCAAGCAGTTATTGGTTATTGGTTATCAGAGGTCAAAAATGCATCGGGCATGGGGCAAAGGGCATAGGGTACAGCGAGTTGCGGGTTTGCGAGTTCCGAGTTGTAGGTTGCAAGTTAAAAAAGTTCAAAGAGCTCAAAAAGTTGAAGGGTTCAGGGTCCAAAGGGCGGCCAATCAATGAGTGTGAATTCTCGGATAATCGGTATATTGATTTGGGGTAAACCGTTTTCCGGAGAATGCCCACCATAACGAACTCTAATGATATGAAGGAAAGCCTCCAAAGCCATATCCGTTTTGCTCTCATTGGATGCAGCAATGGCAATACGTCCATCCAGGCCCCGAACCACAACCCCTTTTGTCCCTGCCGCAGCCAAATCCGCTTGGGTAATCAGTTCGCTTGCCAAGCCGGCGTTCTGACCTACCAGGATTACCTCTTTGGTGTTCTTGGTGACAGTGATCCGGTCGGGATTTACAGGCAGTCTGACCCCATATATCTGTTGTAAATAAAGCTGAAGTTTTCTGGCCGCCTCGAGATCTGCATCAACCCCTCCATTGGTGTAGATCGCCCGAAGCGGTGTCAGCTTAAAATCATCTGTTAATTGTTTTCTTGCAATCCTCGACTTGGACAGCCACAACCTGGTGTGATCCGGAACTTTATGTTTTGGTCTTGCCCTAGTCGTATTGCCCTTGTTTTGAGAAACCGCTTTTCTGTATGTTGAAAGAAATTCCTGCAATTCCCGATCGCTGTTGAAACGGGCTTCAAAATCCGTTCCTTTGACGGACTGTTGGGCCAGTTCGAGAAGTCTCAGGGCATCTGGTATGTGCTCTGTACTTACTTCACCATGGTTCCCGCGATCTCCACCTTTCTCAAGGTATAAACTCCGGATAAAGGCTGCAACGTGTTTTCCTCCGGGACCGTAATAGGCATCACAGAATTCTGCTTCCAGCTTTTCCGGGTCCAGTGATGCATTCCAGGCCAATTTGGCCTTTACAAAGTTTTCCAGATGTCTGAATTGCTTGGGGTTGCCCAATTCATAAAAGGCCCTGTAGCCGCGTTTGGCCCAGAACTTGAGTTTTTTCTCATACGCATGCATTTTAAGCTGGTCCCCTATGGAGTAATCATACACCCCCAGGTTTTCGGGTGCCCACTTGAACCATCCCTCCATCTCCAGAGCCGCAAGCAAACTTCTGTTACAGCTATAGTATGGATGAATCCTGCACATGGTGGACATTCCCCAGAAGGGCGCATAAAGAACAATCACATTGGGTTCGGGTTTGAGGTTTTGGGCCGGTTGCCGGGTTTGCCCATAAGCATGTGTTAGAAAAACCTTATCCGGATAGTGTTTTCCCACCTCGCGGGCAATTCCGTTTACCCAATAAAGATTACGGTCCGCGAACTGTCCGGGCGTGGCATCCAAATGCTTGCATTTCGAGCATTGGCACCAGACATCAGTATCCCCATAGGTAACGGCAAAAAAACGTTTTTCGGGCTGCTTTTTAATCCAGTCGATCATGCGTTGGATGGATATCTTCATAACATCCGGATTGGAAAGGCACAGCGGTGTTCGGCGGTCGGAGAACTTTTTTTTGGCGATGCGTCGACCATTTTTGAGCAGGGCATAATATTCCGGGTGTTCATCGTAATAAAGAAGTTTTGGCACCAGGTACCCGGCCGTATGGTCTATCCAGAGATCAGATCCCTTGTCTTTGGTAAAGAGGTCGGGGTCAGCTGCGTACCGGGGATCACCCAGATCTTCGTAGGATGATTTTAATTGCCAGGGAACTTTGATGCGGCGGAATTCGAACGTAGGCTTGTCCAACAAAACGAAATCCTTGATTTTCTTTTCTTTGAATGAAGGAATCAGTTCGGCTATGCCATAAAAACGTGCGCCAAGATGTTCCAGAAAACCGGCAACCGAAAACAGGGTTGCGCGGTCCCGCGGACCCGACAGGGCAATACGATTATCCTGAACTTTTATCACATACCCGTCCCATTTTACTTTGTCCAATTCCTCTTGTTTGATTGCCCCCGCAGCCAGCACGGCCTTTTCTCCAAGTAAAATAACATTTGAAGCCGTTTTAGCAATCGATGCCCCGGATTCCACCGGCAGGACGATCCCATAGATTTTTTTTAAATACCGGGCAAGTTCATCAGCTGCCTTTTGTTCCAGATCCGAAGGTGCAGGACCGGTCACAATGGCTTGGAGTTGCCCCACGTCAACTTGTCCTGCCAGTGCATGGCAGGGCATATATATCCCGCATGCAACCAATGCCAATATTAAGGGCAAGAATTTACGCCGGCAATCAGAGTGTGCTTTTTCAGGTGATTGGATGAAGCTCTGTGTCCCTACCATTTTATTTCTGCCACAAAGACACCAAGACACTAAGAATGAATAACAAAATAAAGTCCTTCGTGTCTTGGTGGCAAATATTTCTTGGTTCCGGCTTATCCGGGTTAGGTTATATATTGTTTATATTAGCCCTCTAAACGGCGAAACACATTCCTCAAGACGAATATAGGAAAAGAAATAAAATTACGATACCAAAGTCGTACAGGTTCTCTGAATAGACGCGGCAACCATTCATACCCGTGGTCCAGAAACCATTGAGGGGAACGGTTCGCCGTGCCGGCGAAAAAGTCAAACACCGCTCCCACCGCCCCAATAAATGGTACATTCAGCTGATTTTTGTGCTGATAAATCCACTTTTCCTGTTTTGGTGCGGTCATGCCCACCCACAACACATGAGGGCGGGCGGTATTCACGACCTCCACCATCTCCTGGTTTTCCTCAGGCGAAAACTCTGACTTGAAAGGTGGCGAATACATTCCTGCCACCTCGATGTTCGGAAATTCGATACCCATTTTGTCTTTGATAAGAACCAGGGTTTCCTCTGTAGATCCCAGGAAAAAATATCGGTATCCCGGTTTTTGGTTCAGCTTATGGCTTAACCCCCAAAAGATGTCGTTACCGGTCACGCGATCGCGAATAGAGCCACCATGTATTCTTGAGGCAAGAATTACACCTATTCCATCTGGTGTTGCCAAATCTGCATTACAAATAGCCTTTTTAAAAACAGGGTCTGAACGTGCAATTTCAAGGGAATGGGGGTTGGCGCAGACAAAGTAACGGCCCTTTTCTTTTGATCGAATCCATGTGCATATCTGCTTGATACACTCATTACACGAAAGCACGGTTACCGGAAAACCCACAATATTTTCAAAAAGATTCTGTTTCAATATAAAATGTTCCGTAGATGACAGCAATCAGACGACAGATGACAGACGACAGCGGGCAGACGACAGATGACAGAGATCAGCAGAAAGACTAAAGACGACAGACGACAGATGACGGATAAGAGCCGACGGACCAAAGACGACAGAAGACAGATGACAGTAGATAGAAGTCAGATGATAGATGACAGACGACAGATGACAGAAGTCAGATGACGAATGAGAGCCTATTTTTTCTGATAACGGCAGAATTTTTCAGGATTATAAATCATACTGCCCAATATCCGTCCAACTTCCGTACAACGTTTAACGAGATCGTTGCGCTTTTCCGTGGAGATATATTTACATTGATACGCAGTATGTATCCAGTGTTGTGTTTCGGCTTGTTCTCCATCCGAGTCAGTTAGTTTGCTTACAAAATGAGCAATATAAAGTCTTTTGTGCCATGCTTCCGCTATGTTTGAGCCTATTGAACGGGAAGCTCTCCGAATTTGATCGGTCAGCGAAAAGAGCTCTTCTTTTGGAAAGCTTTTTGTTGTTTCAAAGATTATCTGTTGTAAAGAAAAAGCCTTTTGATACACGACTAAATCACGAAAGCTCTCAATTCTCTCAGCCATATCTAATACCGTTTCTCCTCCGCTTCTGTCCTCTGATCTCTGTCCTCTGACCCCTGTCCTCTGTCCTCTGTCCTCTGACTTCTGACTACTGTCCTCTGTCCTCTGACTACTGCCTTTGGTTCTCTAATTTTCTTACCTTCTTACTTTCTAATCTTCTTGTCCTCTTCCATCTACTTTCTGTCCTCTGTCCTCTGACCACTTCTTTCTGCCCTCTGTCCTCTGTCCTCTGATCACTGTCCTCTGACTGCTGTCCTCTGTCCTCTGCTTTCTGCGCCAATTATTTGATATGTTTTTTCATTTATCATTTTTAATCCGTGTAATCTGCGTAATCTGCGGTTATTTTTGTTTGATTCAAGTTAACTCTATGTCTACGTCTTGAGATAATTCCGATACGTGTTTGTTTCTCAGGGCGCTTTCACAGGCATTCATAAATCTTTGGTAGAAGGCGTCCGGGCCATACGCTTTTTCAGCTTTTTCTCTGGCCGCCATGCCCATTCTATGACAAAGTTTTTGATCACTCCAGAGCTTTTGAATGTTTCCTGCAAGACCCCTTACATCATCTTGATGAAACAAAAACCCGGTAATGCCGTCATCAACGACTTCGGGCAGGCCTCCGATATCGGAACAGATCACCGGCTTGCCACTTAACATGGCTTCAATGATGGCCATTGGCAGACCTTCGTACCACTTGCTTGGCGCAACGATCATCCTTGCTTGAGCGTAGAACTCCATTAAAGCATCCGGATCTAACTGGCCCGTGAATTCAATATTTGGTGGGGCCTGTCTGACCAGGTCAAGAGTCCTGTCAAAATTGCCGGCCACTTTAAAAGTCACTTCCGGAAGTATTTTTGCGGCTTCAATAAAAAGATCTATGCCTTTTTCATGACTTACCCGTCCCACGAAACCCACGTAGCGTCCGTGGTTTCCGCTGAATGAAGGACGAATGCCGTTAGGGTTGGCAAGGCCTGAGATGACCTGCACCTGTCTGGAAGAAAATCCATTTTGCATGAGCTTTTGTTTTGCAAATTCGGTTAGAACCATAAAGACATCCACATTATTTTTAAACAGGGAAAAGTAGTTGGCCACAAATCCACGCAAAGCATAGCCTGTGCTTTTAAAAATATCTTCTTCACAATTTTTCAAAAAACACCAGTATTCTTTACCGCCTGCACAGCGTTCACATAGGGTTCCATTTGTCATGAAAAGACCACTGGGACACATCAGGCGATAATTGGGACAGCGCATAACAACAGGCACATTTGCTTTCCCACATGCAATTAGAACAGAAGGGGAGATCAGAGGAAAAAGATTTTGCACAAATACCAGATCCGGCTTTTCTCTGTCCAAAAGCTTTCCCATTTCCCTTTTGGCGCTCACGTTGTATATGCCGGCAAAAAAGGCTCTGGCTCTTCCCAGTTTCATCTTTGGGACTTCAAAGCTTGATCGGATGTATGGCACAATGTTGTGCCCTTTTTCCTTTAAAAGCTTTGAAATGGCATCAATCGCGACTTCTTCGCCGCTGCCCCGGCCGGGCAGGGCGTATTTGTTATGTATTAAGATTATTTTCATCCGCAGATTACGCAGATTACGCAGATTATATTAAACCGGAAATTAAACATATGAATAAAGATTCAGAGCCAAATTTTAGACCGATAATCTTTCATTATATTTAATCCGTGTAATCCGCGTAATCTGCGGTTACTGTTTACCCAAAAAAGTTTACCCCGTTCAATTCACAGACCATTTAACTGGGGTCCTCTGTCCTCTGATCTCTGACCACTGACCTTCTCATCTTCTCACCTTCTTGCCCTTCGCCCTCTGTCCTCTGTCCTCTGATCTCTGACCACTGCCCTCTGTCCTCTGACTTCTGTCCTCTGACCTTCTCATTTCCTCATTCAATGTAACTGACAGCTCCATCGATCCTTTTTAAATTTTCTGCCAGATATTTGGTAAATAGCTTCTGGCCATTTGCATTGAGATGAATAGTGTCATAAAACAACTCATGACGATGGGAAAATTCTGAATTGTAATTCAGGAAAGTAATTCCGCTATCCTTTGACGCATATTCTTCAAATATTCGGATAACCTCTTGATATTTCTCAGGTTCTGCCTCATTTACAAGGTCAATTGTCGGAATGTAAGCCAGTACGAGATGTATGTTGTGTGACCGCACAAAACGAATAGTTTCCTCAAAAAATTTTAACGGGCCGGGGTCGAATGAAATTTTCCGGAATTCTCCCTGCCTCAGTTGTTTTTTTGTTTTTTCAATATCAATTTGTGTGTACTTCAGATTCGTCCACTTTCTCAACCATCCACGGATTGAAAGAGAAAGGGTTACCTCACTGAATCGCGGTAATTTCAAATAATTCCGCAGCCAGTATTCGCCAGGCGAAGCGGAATGCTTTTTTACATACTCCCGGATGACCGGGATATCCATAAAGGGATAAAACAGGCGATAGGAGTTGGCACTGAGCCCCTTTCCCGTAAAGGCATGGGCATTCACATCATAGACAATTATCCTGACTGAGTTGGGGTGAACCGCCAGATAGTGGCGAATCATCGCTAACCGGTCTGAAGCGTCTGCTCCCTGCCGGGCATATTTCGAAACAGGAGTGTGCAGCTCTTTTTCAAGTGCTATTTTGTCGATGCCCAGCACACTATGAGAATGGCCAACGCAAAGGATTCGAGCCGGAACATCCAGACCGAAATATCGATCCAAACCCATTCGAAGAAACCCGCCGGCAATCTGGTCGGACAAAAATAAAATGACCAGAAAGACGCTGGATTTTATTAAAAACCTTCCTATTGTATTCTTCTGTGCTTTTAAATCGTCGACCAGGGGTATCTGCATTCTGTGAATTTTCACAGACAAAGGAAAGATAGAAGATAAATATTTAAGCATTCACTTTTAGTTTTTTGTACTTGGTATAAGCTAAAACTGACTATCTCATAAAAAGTTTGATTTAGACGGCTTCGTAAAAAGATCAAATTCAAGGCATGCAAATTTTGTATCATCGGCTATCCGCCGGTCCAGTAGGGAGCGTACTTGCCCTGCGTTGAATGATTACGAAATGCAGCATAACGCGGAAGTTGGAATTTTTACGAAGCCGTCAAAATTGAAAATAGATAAACTCGTTACCCCCTTTACCTAACAATGCAATGGCCATAACCATTCCCCAATAACCTGCCCACCGGATCTTTCGAGACAGATGCGGCATGGAGAAATAAAGGGACAGCCGCCCGCGATACTGCAGAATCTGAACCAATACCAATAACCCGATCAGACAAATTGAAATAAATGTCGTCAACTGGGACGGACCGAGATAGAGTTGTCCAAGGGGGTCGGTGACGATTCGAGAAACAATCAGCCACGCATCTGATAGGTTGTTGGCCCGGAAAAAGATCCAGGCAAATACCACCAGATGAAACGTTACGAAGATTTGTATTAACCGAATTATGGGATGATGAGATCGAACCTTAGTCAGAAACCGCTCCTTAAACCGTTTGCCGAGGGATTCCATCAAATAAAAGGTGCCGTGCAACCCGCCCCAAATTACAAAGGTCCAATTGGCCCCGTGCCACAGCCCACTGATAAGAAATACCATGTAAATGTTAAAAATCCATTGCTCAATGCCCACACGATTTCCCCCTAAAGGGAAATAAAGATAATCCCTGAACCAGGTGGACAAAGAGATATGCCAGCGTCTCCAGAAGTCTGAAATAGACGAGGCAAGGTAGGGCAGACGAAAGTTTTCCATTATATCATAGCCCAGAATACGGGCTGATCCGATGGCAATATCCGAGTAGCCTGAAAAATCGCAGTAAATCTGAAATGCAAAGAAATATGTGGCCAGAGCCAGACTGGCTCCGGAATAGTAATCCGCATGGGCGTATACCCGGTCCACATATTCGGCCAGACGGTCTGCAATGACCACCTTTTTAAATAAGCCCCATACAATCAGTTTGCCCCCTTCAACCAGACGATCGATATCAAACCTGTTCCGACGCTTGAACTGTGGGAGAAGACGGTTGGCCCTTTCGATAGGCCCGGCTACCAGCTGAGGGAAAAACGATACAAACAAAGCAAAGTGCCCGAAATGTGTTTCCACTTTACAACGATTCCGGTAAACATCGATGGTGTAGCTTAAGGTCTGGAACGTATAAAAAGATATCCCCACAGGCAAGATGATATTCAGATGGGGGACCATGTAAGAAAATCCGATTTCGTTGAACAGCGTTTTTACCGAATCATTGGCAAAATTGTAGTATTTAAAGAAAAACAGCATCCCGAGGGTTGATGCCAGGGCGAAAACCAACCAAAACTTTTTTTCTCTTTTATTTTCCGAGTTTCCGATCTTCCAGCTACAGGTGTAATTGATCAGCGTCTGACCAACGATTAGAAAGATGTACACCCATTCCCACCGCATGTAAAAAAAATAGCTTCCTATCAGTAGCAACCAAATACGGTATTGAAAGGGCAATAGGAAGTAGGTGAATGTAATGGTGATGAAAAAGAAGACAAATTCGAAAGAGTTAAAAAGCATGGGATAATTATTAAAACCTTTCACCGCCCGCTTCGCTCGAGACACCTCTGTTAAAAGAAAGATGACAGATGACAGACGACAGATGACGAGCTATTTTTTCTTATAACGACAGAATTTTTCAGGATAAGAAATCATACTGCCCAATATCCGTCCAACTTCCGTACATCGTTCAAGGAGATCGTCGCGCTCTTCCGTGAAGATATATTTACATTGATACGCAGTATGTATCCAGTGTTGGGTTTCGGCTTGTTCTCCATCCGAGTCAGTTCGTTTGCTTACAAAATGAGCAATATAACGTCTTTTGTGCCATGCTTCAGCTATATTAGAACCTATTGAACGAGAAGCTCTCCGAATTTGATCGGTCAACGAAAAGAGCTCTTCTTTTGGCAAGCTTTTTGTTGTTTCAAAGATTATCTGTTGTAAAAAAAAAGCCTTTTGATACACGACTAAATCACGAAAACTCTCAATTTTCTTTGCCATATCTAATACCGTTTCTCCTCCGCTTCTGTCCTCTGATCTCTGTCCTCTGACTTCTGTCCTCTGTTCACTGTCCTCTAACCACTGCTTTCTGCCCTCTGTCTTCTGCCCTCTGTCCTCTGATCTCTGTCCTCTGACCTCTGACTTCTGACCTCTGACTTCCGTCCTCTGTCCTCTGACTACTGTCCTCTGTCCTCTGACTTCCGTCCTCTGACTTCCGTCCTCTGCCCTCTGTCTTCTGCCCTCTGTCTTCTGATCTCTGTCTTCTGATCTCTGACCACTGACCTCTGTCCTCTGTCATCTGATCTCTGCCCTCTGTCCTCTGCTCAATGGCATTTCATGCTTCGCTGGGGCGGGTGCTTTGGCTTGAACGCGGATATGGACTACAAAAAAGGACAATAGAATTAGAAACATCAAACTGGGAGCGTCAAATGCACCGCCGATCATGGTTCGCCCCATATTATTGATCATGGCCACGATGAATGCGCCGATAAAACCGACACTCCCTATTGTATTATTCTTATAGGCCTGCAGCATCTCTCTTGATACCCATATCAGCCAGAACAAGAAAACGGATCCCCCTGTCAAACCGGTTCCCAGCAAAACTTCAAGAAATCCATTATGGGTATGGGTCGTACTAATGGTTCCCCAGAAAGACCCCATTCGGCTGACGCATGCAAAGCCGTATCCTTGTATGGGCTGTTTGGCAATTAATGTCGTATAGACATCCCATAGATATCTACGTCCTCTAAGGGTGACCAGGTCATGTTCCGTCTTTCCTGGAAACAGAGTGTCCATCCAAAATTGGTCAAAACTGCCTGAAAAGTATAATGCGAGCGCTCCCATGAAAACAAAGAAAATAAGTTCTACCTTAGATGTCTTCGCAAGTGCTAAAACCACCAAAATTCCCACAAAGAGGGCCACATTGCTTGTAGCACTTGTACCCAACAGCGTAAAAAATCCGAATATCACGGCCAGTCTTGTAAGGAAATTTTTCCTTGCCGTGCCGGCAGTAAATCTCTCCCCCAAACAGTAGGCACATCCCATGCCTGCGATTGCTGAATACTGATTTGTGTGAAGCCCGGATAGCGATATATGAAACGACCCCAGCTTAAAATGCATGATTATCCCGAATAAAACAGCAATCAGTGACACAAATACAAAACCTCTTTCAGCAGAAAAGAAATCTTGATAATAGGTCATAATCAGCAGGCTTAAAATTATAAGAGCGATCATTTCTGTTGATCGAAAAAGGGTGAACTTTTGAAAGAACGACCAATAGGTGCTTGTTAAGCAAACGATGTAGTAGGCCAAAAAATATTTTATAGAGCTTGATCTAATCTCTAATCCCGCTCTTTTCATCCTGGGGCTGATGATAATTGCTAAAATACATATGCCCACAAGAAGGATTTCCAGGATAGCAAATTTATCTATCAGCACACCGGTATCTAATGATGTAAATTTGGCCATTGAGCGCTGTCTGACAAAAATAGTCACACGGGCCATCAATGCCAACGCGATAAGCCAGAGGAATTTTTGGTAATGGAGTGATGGGGATTGTTTATTGAGATGATTCATTATCGGTTGAAGGTTACCGGTATTGGTTGCGGGTTGCGAGTTACGGGTTACGCCCCGGTTAAATACGCTACTCTGTTGCTATCGCAAATTTAACGGGGTAAAGGTTACGAGTTACGCGTTGCGAGTTGCGGGTTAAAAAAGTTCAAGAAATGAAGGGTTACTTCCTCTTTCTATCCAGGGCGATTTGACATGCTTCAAAAATAGATTCTGCTGCATTTTCAGGGGTGAAACGGCTGACGATTTGTCTGGATTTATCTCCCATGCTTTTTAGGTCTTTTTTGTGATCCATGCATAATTTTAGTGCACGTAAAATGTCATCGGGTTTCAATGGATCGAAAACCCAGCCGTTGATGCCATCATGAACAAGCTCGGGCCAGCAGCCGTTGTATTTTGAGCACAGAATAGGGAGCCCACATGCCATGGCTTCAGGAACGACGAGGCTCCAGTTATCCTCCAATGTTGGAATGATGAGCGTATCAGCAGCAGCGTAGTATTGTGCAATATCATCATAATCTACAGATCCAACAAATCTAACTCCCTTCAAATTCCTTTGTCTGCACATGGTTTTCAGTTCATCTGAAAGATCCCCGTCCCCAACAAGCATCAAGGTGGCTTTGTTGATGTGCGTTTGTTCAAATTCAGTCCAAGCTTCCAGAAGTTGTCTGACACCCTTTAGGTCGATGAGGCGACCTACGTAAAGTATTAGTGTTCCTTTTATATCCCATTTTTTTTTCAGGTCTTCTATGTCAGACGATGATAATATGGAAACCTTATGGAGCAACTCTTTCGTGTCTGCTACCATGTGTCCGTATGTAATACGTTCCGGGTTCATGTCTATCCATTGAGTGTATTCACCGCAAAGTTGCCCGCTACAGCACATAGCGTCTGTTAGTCTGGTGATTACGCGCCTGTAAAAAGTTCGATACCACTGGGCATTTCTTTCCGTGTGGAAAGTTCTTTCGTAGCAGATTATTAGGGGAACATGATAGATGAGTTTATAGAGTATGGATACGGTGGTCCATTTAAAAAACCCATCTGCAATAAGCACGTCGGGTTTTGACTTTCTTATAGTATGGAACAGTCCCGGATGAAAACGAAAAGAAAATCTGCTGTTGGCCATTCCGTGTCTGTCCTCCGGCCCGATTTTCCATTCACATGAAAGACCTATGGCCCTGTCACCAAGAGCCTGCTTTACTTTTTTACAGACTTTATCCGGAACGTAATCCTCTGAAAAAATAATCTTAAGATTCTGACCTGTTAATTCATCAATCGCTTTAAATACCGGGATTCGGTAATCCAGGAAAGATCGTGCAATCCAGGTTAGTTGTAAATTATCTTTTCTATGCATGACGCATCAAATAGTTTTGCATAAGAAACAGCCTTTAGACAGGATCTACCCCAGTGAAATCCCTGGAGGTGGTCTGCGTAGCATGCCTAGGTTAAACAAAAAAAGAGAACGGTTTAACGGGATAAAAATTTCACTGGGCAAGCCGGATGGATAGGAATGAAATTGTTCCATTCCATTAAAAAGACAAAGAGAGTCATCCTTTACCATATATCCCAGGTTCCGGACTCAAATTAAAAAAGTAAATCTTATCAAAGAGTTGCAGACAAAGTTTCTGCGACTACACCTTCTGTGAAGGCCTTATTTCTATTGACTTGACGAGACATGAGGCATC
>Ga0208648_1000807_pt1 | contig 28982 bp, 25 predicted proteins | sample AntAceMetag02UKL_FD_184772 | JGI IMG/M metagenome (GOLD analysis project Ga0208648, IMG submission 184772) | Saline lake microbial communities from Ace Lake, Antarctica - Antarctic Ace Lake Metagenome 02UKL (SPAdes) (version 2) | ecosystem: Environmental > Aquatic > Non-marine Saline and...
TGCAACTCAGGGCAAGAAAAACAAACTTTATTACTTTCCTGTAATAAGATTAATAAACTATACTATTTAAGTTTTTCACAGATGATTTATTAAATCGTTTCACTCAATAAATCATCATACAAGTTACTGATTTTTTTTCATTATGCAGGCAGAACAAGGGTATCAATCAGTCTCGATATTGCATGTTATAAAGCGTTTCATACTCACCATTAAGACTGAGTAGTTCATCATGGGTTCCCTCTTCAACGATCTCTCCATCCTTTATAACAATAATCCTGTCCGCATTTTTGATGGTGGACAGACGATGGGCTATAACAAGGGTGGTACGATCCATCATAAGGTTTTCAAGAGCTTTTTGCACTTCACGTTCCGATTCCGTATCGAGTGCTGAAGTGGCCTCGTCAAGTATAAGAATGGGCGCATTCTTCAGGATGGCTCTGGCAATGGAGAGGCGCTGTCTTTCACCCCCGGAAAGTCTGATCCCGGATTCGCCGATAATCGTGTCAAAGCCTTCGGGAAGTTCTTTTATAAAGGTGAGGGCGTGGGCGGCATCTGCTGCTTTTTCAATATCTTCTTCTGATTTCTCTTGGTCACCATAGGCAATATTTGCACGAATGGTATCGTTAAAGAGAATTGTCTGCTGAGTGACAATGGCAATCTGTTTACGGAGTGATTTCAGTGTTACGTCTTTGATATTCATCTCATCAATAAGTAAAGAACCATTTTCGATATCAAAAAATCTGGGGATCAGACTGGTGAGAGTTGATTTACCAGAACCACTGGGACCAACAATGGCAAGAATTTCACCTGCAGGAACGGTAAGATTAATATCCTTCAATACAGGAGTTTTACCATCGTAGCTGAACTGTAAATCCCGAAGAGTGATAGCTTTCTGAAAAGGTGCAAGGTTCTGAGCACCAGGTTTGGAGAGGATATCCGGCTTTTGATCAAGTAACTGGAAAATTCTGACTGCCGCAGCGAGGCCCTGTTGAATGGTTGCATTAATCTTACTGACTGCCTTGATCGGCTCATAGATCATTACCAGAGCTGTCAGGAAGGCAAAAAACGTTCCGGGTGTGGAGTTGCCAGCTATGACTTCTTTGCCTCCAAACCAGATAATAAGGGCCATACCAATACCACCAATTACTTCCATTAAGGGATGCTGAAGACAGCGGTATTTGGCCTTCTCCATCATGGTGTCAAAGAGCATATGTACCTGTACAGAAAAACGTTTGGACTCATATTTTTCCATGGTAAATGCCTTAACCACTGGCGCACCGGTGATGGACTCGTGCATGGCGTTGGAGACATCGGCAATTTGCTCCTGCATAGTGGTACCGATTCGGCGAAAAGCCCTGCCGAATTTAACGATTGGTACTGCAGCCGTAGGAAGGAAAATAAGGGAAAGCATGGCCAGTTTCCAGTCCATGGTAAAAATGACAATGAGTAGGAAAACAACCTGTAAAAAATCACGTAGCAGACCTACAACCACAGTTGATATTGCACCCTGCATAAAATTAATATCAGAAATAACCCGGGAAATCAGCTCGCCTGTGGGTGTTTTGTGGAAAAAAGATAGTGATTGCAGGTGGATGTGCTCGAAAACTTTGTTGCGCATATTGCGGATGACAGTTTGGCCAATTTTTTCAAGAATATAGAAGTTAAGACCGTAGAAAAACGCCTTGACCATAAAGAGAAGAATAAGGGCAATTGGAAGAATAGTGAGAAAGTAGGAACTTTTCTCAACGAAGATTTTGTCCAGCAGAGGCTTGACCATATATGCCTGGAGAGCACTCAAGCCGGCGACGGCAAGGGCTGCTACCATGGCCACCATAAAGAGATTTTTGTAGGGCCGAATGAGTTCGTACAGGCGCCTTAAGACTATTTTGTTAGACATATATTAAACATACATTAAAAAAACACAGTTAAAGATTCTGTGAAAGGTTAAATGATCAAGTGGAATTGTTTCCGCAACTATCATAGTTAATGAGAGATAAAAAATCATATATTACTTTCATTCTGAAGGAGAAAATGAGCTGTTTGTGTAACTATTCACCATGCGATTGAACAACACAATATTTATCCGGAATCGAGGGACACGATCTCAATTCAAAAGACAAAGACGAATTGGGTCATGTCCCCAGTTTCCTATCAGTGTATTCGTTATGCAATTCCGACTCAAACTCAATTTCGGTGAATAGTTACCTGTTTGTTTCAATTGTGGAGACAGGAATAATTGATCTACGGTGTCGCAACAATTTTTTCGATATCGGCCGGGTCATCCACACTGGGAGAGTCAAAATCTGTAACAGTTACCTGTATTGAATGACCAGACTCAATAACCCGTAACTGCTCAAGTTTCTCAATGTTTTCAAGTGAGGAATAGGGCAGGTCGGTAAATTCTTGAAGAAAAGAGTTGGAATAGGCGTAGATCCCAATATGCTTATAGTAGAGGGTGTCTTGGGTGTTGTCCCGGTTGAATGGAATTTTGGCCCGTGAAAAATAGATGGCAAAATTGTCACTATCAAAAATCACTTTTACATTGTTGGGATTAGTAATCTCTTCGTCGTCCGTGATGCCATGGGCAAGGGTACCCATTTTAAGACCAGGTGTTTTTACAAAAGCACGTACCAGATCGTTAAGACATTCCGGATCCAGAAAAGGTTGGTCACCCTGGATATTGATCACCACGTCATCTGCTGCAAGGTGCAGTGTTCTGGCAGCTTCAGCAACCCGGTCCGTTCCTGAACTGCATTTTTCAGATGTCATGATGACATTGCCATCAATTTCTTCAATTGAGGTTCGAATGGCATCACTGTCCGTTGCCACATGGACGGAGTCAATGAGATCGCTTTTTTGAACCTGTTTATAGACACGTTGGATCATTGTCTTTCCCTGGATATCAGTGAGTGCTTTCCCGGGAAATCGTTTCGATTCAAAGCGTGCGGGGATAATTGCAGTAACTTTCATATATGTATATTTTCAGCATTTATAAGATAGATTCAATTTGCATCCTGATGGTTTTGCAGCAAACCTACAATATGTAGGCAGGTTTTTCTACTCCCTCCTTGCTTTAATCGAATATATTTATCTGCTTTTTGCTGAATGATGGTCTGGTCACCAGGGTTTTCGAGCATTTTTTCGAGTAATTGCAGTACTTCTTCTTTGTTATTGCCTTTTTGGGCCAAACCGCTCTCAAAGACCTCATCTCCTGTCCAGAGGAAGTTTGATATCGAGGGACCTGTAACAGGAACGACTCCATTCATAAATGCTTCAATGAAATTCTGTCCGCCAAGGGGTGCCAGGCTCCCACCGACAAAAGCTGCATCTGCGCGTTGATATGCATTGATTAACTCTCCAAAAACATCCCAAATCATTACTGAAGACAGATCGTCATCGGGAGAAGTGGTTTTCCGTGCGTAGCTGATGTTATTATATGCAAGCAGTGCTTCCCAGTTTTTGACCCGATGAAGATGGCGGGGAAAGAGATCTATATGCAGATCCGGAAAGCTTTTCAGTATTTCCGTTACAAGATAGAGAACTTCGCTTTCTTCCTCCTTGCGGATTGAGGCAAGAATGAGCGTTTTGCTCCTGGTCGCTGCCCGCTTATGGAGTGAACCAGTTTCTATCTGATCAAATTTTATATTTGAAACATAATAACTTTCCTTTTGCTGGAAAAGATCCTGAAGCCGATTTTTGTTTTCCTCAGAATTTGCTAAAATTATATCCGGTGTGAGCATTCTCCAGAGAAAGGCAATTTTTTTATAGCCCTTATAGCTTTTCTCAGTCATTCGTCCATTGACGATCATCATTCGTTTCTTTTGTCGTTTCATCTCAGCCATAAGGGCGGGCCATATTTCCAGTTCAATAAGGATCAAAAGTTTTGGATTGGCAATGCGAACAGCTTTTTTCACCAGAGCCGGGTTATCAAAGACCATATAGGCAATACTGACTTTATGGCTCTGGTCAGTCGCAAGGTCTCTTTCGAGGATGCCTCTGCCCTGGGAGGTGTTCGTTGTGATAAGGATGTCCAGCTTTTGAGCTCTCTCAAAACTTTTGAGGAGTTGCCTTGCAATATAGGCCTCTCCCACGGATGCGGCATGCATCCATATATCAACTTCTGAGAAGTTAATTGTTTTTAGAGTACGTTCATCGGCCCCTTCTTTGAGACGTGGCGAACGAAGAAGGAATGGCGTTGCGCAGATCCACAGGACTCTGTAGACAAAAAAAAGGGATTTAATCAGAAATGTTTCTTTCATGGGAAAGTTCGTCTACAGATATTCTTTTATTTTGGCAAGAAGTGAGGGGTAACTTATTTCAAGCATTCTGGCTGCCATACTCTTATTGCCCTTGCTCGCCTCTAATGCTCCGCTGATCAGTTTTTTCTCGATGATTTTTTTTGCCTGTTTCAGAGAGAACGTACCCAGCATTTCATTGATCTGTTCATTGCAGGAATTTTTTGTATGTGAAGTGCTGAGGTCAGCAGGCAGAATATGGTTCGTTTCGGCAACAATAGCTGCCCGTTCCAGGCAGTTTTTCAGCTCTCTTATATTTCCCTTCCATTCTCTGCCAAGAAGAACCCCCATGGCTTCAGGAGAGATATCCTCGATTGCAAGATTCATCTTTTTGTTGAGGATGGCTAAAAAGTGGACACAAAGATGCTGAATATCTTCTTTTCGTTCACGCAGTGGGGGAAGTTTCAGGGGGAGCACATTGAGGCGGTAGAAAAGATCTTCACGAAATCTCCCGTCTTCAACTTCCTGGTCCATATCTTTTGCAGTGGCCGTGATTACTCGAACATCGATGGCTTTTGTTTTAACGCTGCCAACGGGGCGAATTTCCTGCTCCTGAAGGACACGTAATAATTTTACCTGCAGGCTTAGGGGGAGTTCTCCAATTTCATCAAGAAAAAGGGTTCCCGTGTTTGCCTCTTCAAACAGGCCCTTGTGATCTTTATCTGCACCAGTGAACGCTCCCCTGGCATAGCCAAAGAATTCACTTTCCAGAAGGTTCTCTGGAATGGAACCGCAGTTCACGGCGACAAAAGGTTTCTTGCTGCGCTTTGATTTCTGATGAATTCCCTGGGCAATCAGTTCCTTACCAGTACCTGATTCGCCAGTGATAAGAATACTTGTATCATAACGCGCTACTTTCTCAGTAAGTTGCAGCAGGGAGCGCATTTTTTTGGAATGGGCAATGATATCGCCAAAGGTACCACTTCCCTGTAACTCTTGCACCTTTGCCTTCAGACTGATGTTTTCTTCAAGTAATTCGAGATGATCAATGGCTTTTTCAAGAACAAGGAGTACCTCGGCTGTCTTAAATGGCTTGGTAATAAAATCATAGGCCCCAGTCTTCATGGCTTCCACCGCATCATCAATGGTCGCATAGGCGGACATCATTATGACGATGGGTTGGTGGGGGGCACCTTCAAGTTCTTTCAAAAAATGGAGTCCATCCATTCTGGGCATTTTTAAATCACAGAGAATCAGGGGGAAGGGTCCTTTTTTTTGAATTGCAAGCGCCTGTTCACCATTTTCTGCCATGGTGACCTGGAATCCGGCCTTAGTGGTGACCACAGAGAGCATGTGGCGCATGTTTTCCTCGTCATCAATAATGAGAAGACGCCTTTTATTGTGATCTGTCATGCCTCAGGTCCTTGTGGTCTGTGACTCTTTGTTTGATGTGGGCAGGGGGAGTGTGATACTAACGGATGTTCCCTGGTCTGTGTTTGAAGATAGACGGATAGTTCCACCAGATTTTTTTATCATATTATGGGCAACGGCGAGTCCCAGCCCTGTTCCTTTACCAACTTCTTTGGTGGTAAAAAAAGGATCAAAAATGGCATCACTGTGTTCGGGGCTGATACCTGCACCATTGTCTTTAAGGGTGATAATGATACAATTTTCCATGCTTTCCAACATCTTATTTTTCGTACTTAGACTGATCCTTCCCTCAGCAATACTCCCTTCAGTTTCTTCAATGGCATCAATGGAATTAAGAATGCAGTTTAAGAAGACCTGACGCAGTCCATCACTGTCAATGACCACTTCACGTATTGTCGCCTGAAGATCAGTGTTATAGCGAATTGGAAGCGTGGTCTTTCTTACGCGAACAGTTTTTATTAAGTCTTCAAGGAGCCGGTGGATATCAATAGTCTCGACTGAAGATGCCACGGGAGATCTGGAGAGGTCAAGAAGATTTCTGATTAGGGTATTGATGCGGTCGAGTTCGTGAGTGGCACGTTTGCTGAAAGCTTTCCGATCTGTAGTGTTAAGCGTTTCCTCTGTGAGAAGATCGATATAGCCCTGGATAATACCCAGTGGGTTCCCAATTTCATGGGCAAGGCCTGCTGAAAGTCTGCCGATTGATGCCAGCTTTTCGGCCCTGATCATCTCATCCCGATTTTTTTGCAGTTCGGCATTGGCTTTTTTGAGAGATTCGACGCTGAGGCGGAGTTCTTGTTTGTCACCATCTATTCGTGTTACCAGACGATTGAGACTGAGAGAAAGCTTGGTGAACTCTCCTAGGCCCTCACCTGACAGGAAAGGAGCATCGTCAATTCCTGTACGGGAATCAGCCAGGCGGGAAAGTCGTTCAATTGGTTTTATCACCAGGTGAACTAGGCGCGTGAAGCCTATGGTTGTGAAGATAAGAACATTGATAAAGAGATAGGCAAAGAATATTTTTTGCGCCTTACGGATGGATGTTGAAACACTCTCCAGTGACCGGATAAGAGCAATTGCCCCCTGATCTTTTTGACCTGGAACCAGGGGCGTGGCCATGAGTAGATACTGTTTTGAGAGAAAAAAGCCATTCCATGACATGCCGGAGTAGCTTGTGTTTGTCTCAGCACTGGTGGTTGCGCTTGAAATTAAAGGGGCAAGTGACAGGTCATTTGGGCATACCCCCTGGGAATGGATTGGACCGTTTGGGGTGTCTTGCCACTGGAGACAGAGAATGCCACTCTCATCAAAAAAGTTGTTGATTTCTTTGGTGAAAACCGATCGATCCCCAGAAGATTCTCCGGGGGCAATGGATGCCGCAGCGATATGGAGTATCTTTTCGCTGATCTGAGCTTCCTGGTGGATACCGTTGCGTTGCCAGAGCATCAGCATAACAAATCCGAAGAGGAACATGCTTATAAAGAGGAGCGCGGAGAGGGTGAGTCCCAATTGAACTTTGAGGGTATGCATGATTTGCTATTCTAGCAGAGAAAGAAAGGAAAAAAAAGGTTGAAGGCTGAAGGCTGGAGTGGGGATGTACAGGCCTTTCCTTCAGTCTTCAGCCTTTACCCCTTTTGCCTTCCGGGTTTTCAGTCTACAGTGATCCTTTCCCGAAAAGTAATTCAACCAGGAAGAGGTTCCATTTAGCGACCAATCCTTAGGAGGAATCGACTCTAAACTGTGCAGATTATGACAGTCGGGTTTCGGGCCCCGGTGATAACTGCGAACCCAGAAACAGAGTCTTTCTTTTGGGTACACTTCACAGTAGCCATTGTTAGATCCGCCACAGGGACCATTGACCATTCGTTTTGGGCATCCGGACTGGGGACAAAGGTAGGATGATTTGGCCAGGGTGCAGTCTCCGCACATTCGGCAATGAAAGAGGATTTTTTTTATCAGGTGTTCCAACAGAGTGTAGAGACGAAGGAGAAAGCTGTTGTTGAGGGCTTTTGTGCTGATTTTTTTGGCGACTGGAAAAAAGAAACCATTTTCACTGAATACTTGTTTATGGACAAAATCATTACTGGTGAAGAGAAATGGCAAATTTCGTTTTTCGGGTGTTTGTGGACAGTCTTTGTATAAATACCAGGTGTTGGGTTCCGGAAAGTGGATTTCTTCTTCTTTGAAGGATTCACCTGTGAACTCTTCGGATTTATCAAGAAGAAATGATATTGATTCAAAGCTGAGGTTGTTTCCCCCTAGGTGGATTCCTGAATATCCTATTCTCTTCAGAGCTGCCAGCATTTTGGCCGCTCGTAGCAGTCGGGCTTCTTCTCCCTTGTCACTAGCCTTTGCCTCTTCTTCCATCCTGCGCAGAAGAATATCTGGAAGAATAACACCGGGAACACGTCCTTTATTCATAATGCGGGCAACGGTGAGGCTTGGTATAAAAACATTGGCTATAACCGGAATCTGTAAATGCTGCTCCCTGATAAACTGTATAAGCTCTTTATATTTATCAATATCGTAGCCAAGCTGGCTGATAACAAACTGGGCCCCACATTGGATTTTTGTAAGGAGCTTTACGTATTGCCATATCTGCTCCGACTTCAGAGTTTTAAATGGAGAGACCACGCATCCTGCGAAAAAGTCCATTTTGGGGAGATCCATGGCCTGCCCCGGAGCCCCTTTTTTGACCGTAAAATTATGGCGTAATCGCTCAATAAGACTGAGTAGCTGAGTGGTATCAAGATCAAAAACAGGCATTGCCTGTCCATGAAATCCGTAACGTGGAAAATCTCCTCCAAGGACAAGAAGATTGAGCAGCTCATGGCGATGGCATTCAAACAACTGGCTTTCGGCCATGTTGCGGTTTTTATCTTTTAGAGAGAAGTGGAGAAGTGGGGAAATGCCCATGGCCTGAATATCGATCCCTAGAGAAGTGGGGGAGAGAGCAGGGTGACCTCCGGGATTGTCGGTGATGGACAGGGCTTTGATACGACCGTCTTTTTTTGCTTCTTCAGCCAGAAGCAGAATCTTTTCGAGTCGTTTTCCTCCTGAACCGCGGCCTGGAACCAGTTCGTAGGTGAGAGTAAACTCCTGTTGGTTCAGTAGCGAGTCGCGAAAGCTGTCGGGGTGTTGTAGCATATTCTACAGCATATTCCTTCACGCGGCTGAAGTGTACGCCACATGCCTTTGAATTACGGTGATTTGGCCTGAGTGTAAACTCTGAAATGACATTGTAGCTCTGATTTTGGTGTCAATAAGTCAGTCTGTACCACTCTGGACGGATAAATAACTCTCTAACACAATATAGTATCTCTGGCCCTTTTGCCATCGGTAAGAGTAATTACAACGAGAAAACCAGCAAGGTCTCATGCCGTTTGCCTAAGTCTGGATTAAACATATGACTTCTCTGTATGGGGTGTTTTGGTCGCAAATCTTGACTTTTTGCATGTGATTTTGTACTTGTTTCCGGATGGGCTTAGCTGAGCCGGCAGTATTTAATTTCAATCACTCTGTTACGAGATTGAGGGCAGCCGGGAAGAGTCAAACAGTTCTCTGGCCGACCTGAAGTAAGCCGACTTTATCCTCACATGTTTGCTGAAAAGTCTAAAAAAGCACCTAACAAACCAATCCATTATCACAAGTCAGAAAGTTGAGTCGAAATGTCTGAGATCTATTCCTTACCGTCCGGTTTTTTGTGGACAGTCCTTGATGTTTTCAGCATAGGACTGGGGGCCTCCTATATTTTGCTTCACCCCCGTGAGACGAAGAGTATGCTGGCGTGGATTCTTACCTTCTTCCTCCTTCCTGTTCTGGGGGTTGCTCTTTTCTTTCTACTCAGTGAGCCTCGTCGGAACAGGGCAAGGCGTCGTCTCGCAAGACAGCGCAGAGGGCTGAATCCGGAGCTGGAGCAAACTCTTCACTCCTTTCGAATTCCCCATGTTCCGGAACTGGAAGCAAGAGGCTTTCCTCCCTCCCTGCGAAAATTTGTCACACTGGCGACACGGATCAATGATCAACGCCCTCCCACAGGAGGCAATAGTGTCGAGATCTTCCACAATCGCGGTGGTGATTCCTGGCAGGCGTTGCTGGAGACCGTGGCGGGAGCCTCCCATCACATCCATCTGGAGTATTATATTTTTCATGCTGATCGGAGTGGAACAGAGCTTGCGGAACTCCTGATAGAAAAAGCGAAGAGTGGTGTTTCATGTCGCTTGTTACTTGATCACCTCGGATCCTGGAGACTCCCTTCAGCCCTTGTTGTCCGTTTGCGCAAAGCAGGAGTCAGGGTCGCCTGGTTTATGCCCGTTCTTCCCTGGAAAGGGCCCCATTGGCGTGTTCATGTCAATTTTCGAAATCATCGGAAAATTGTTGTTGTTGACGGAAGGATTTCTTTTACCGGCAGTCAGAATATTGCGGATGAGTATTTTCGTGCTGACAGTCCTTCTGGTCCTTGGATTGATACCAATCTCTGTATTACCGGTCCAGCCGTTTATGAGCTGCAGGAAACGTTTATCGAAGACTGGTACTGTGCCACAGGGGAAGATATCTTTGAGGAGAAACATTTTCCTTCTTTTGATAATCGGGAACTTGTTTCCCGCCAGATTGTACAGGTGGTCCCTTCCGGTCCCGATTCTGATACCGGAACCATGCATCATCTGTTGCTTGCGGCTATTTCGGCCGCTGAATTCTCTGTAGTTATTGCGACACCTTATTTTGTCCCGGACCAGGCTATGGTCTTGACCCTGGAGGCTGCTGCCCTGCGCGGTGTGCAGGTTCGCCTGTTGCTGCCGGAGAAATCCGACCAGAGGATGGCGCTTTGGGCAGGACGCAGTTATTATCGGGAATTGACAAAGAGTGGTGTTGAAGTTTATGAAATGAGTTCGGCTTTTCTTCATTCCAAGGTGGTGACCATAGATAAACTCTGGGGTATGGTCGGTTCTGCTAATATGGATCAGAGAAGTTTTCGTCTTAACTTTGAAATCACCACGATCCTTTATGAATCTGCCTGTCTTGTGAAACTGGAACAGTGCCTGGACGAATTGATGGCCAATGCCCGTCATGCCACTGCCTCTTCCTGTGGCGTAGGGCAGCGGCTAAAAATGGGTTTGGCGCGTCTTGCCTCTCCCCTCTACTGAAAAAGGAACCGTGTTTCCTTTGGAAAATTACGGATCAACATATCTTCAGGAGAACACCCGGATTGATGAAAAATGAAAACCAAAATCTGATTCGTATTCGCTCGCTCCTGCAAAAAAATGGCATGATTCGGGGAGGAGATGTTGAGCTGACAATAATTCCTCTTGCAGGGGATGGCTCAAGTAGAAAATTCTGGCGTATTCAAGAGGGTGCAAGAGGGCTGTGTCTAGCCGTCGCCCCTCCCGTTGTCGATAAACCCAATCTGGCTGAAGCAAGGGCTGCTCGGGAAATCGGGCTACATCTCCTGAAGCAGGGGGTGCGGGTGCCTGAGCAGTATGGGTGGCATGGAGAAACAGGTCTGCTTCTTTTTGAAGACCTGGGAGATGTGAAGCTCCACGACCATGTTGTCACATGCCGGGAGACAGATGATTATCTCGGTGCAATTCGCAGCGACTATCAAGAGGTTGTGAAGAGTCTGGTTCTGATGCAGATACAGGGTGCCAGGGACTTTGATATCCAGTGGTGCTGGGATACTCCAAAATATGATAAGACACTTATGCTGGAACGGGAATCCGGTTATTTTCTTCGCGCATTCTGGCAGGAATTACTTGGAGAGAAAGAACCGGCAGGTCTTGCTCGCGAATTTACATTTCTTGCGGAAAAGGCGGCAGCTATACCGTCAGATTATTTTCTTCATCGGGATTTTCAATCCCGCAATATTATGCTTTATGATGGTGAGCCCTGTTTTATTGATTTTCAGGGGGGACGGCTGGGACCCCTTGCCTATGATCTGGCATCGCTTTTGATCGATCCCTATGTTGCGCTTCCCTTTGATTTCCAGGAAGAGTTGCTTGAATTGTATCTGGATAAGGTGGAAGAGTTGTTGGATATTGATCGGAGAACGTTTGTAGAAGAGTATCTCCTTCTGGCTGTGCAGCGAAATCTTCAGATTGTCGGGGCATTCGCTTTTTTGACCAAACAGCGTAATAAGCTGTTTTTTAAACAGTATCTGCACCCTGCAACAGTTTCTCTGAATGCTCTTCTGGATTGTGAGTTGTTTTCGGAAATGCAGATTTTGAAAAAGACTGTTTCTTCGGCAGTAAAGTCTCTTAAGGATCTAAGTTAATGACCGTGGTGTTTGATAGCAGGAGTTCCTTTGGGGCACATTTGTTTGTGCCCCAAAGAAAAACCGTTGTATGGTACACCCAGTAGGATTCGAACCTACGACTCCCGGATTCGAAGTCCGGTGCTCTATCCAGCTGAGCTATGGGTGCCTGTGTGAGCTGCCACAGGCACTACATCTTTTACGGTTCGTAACAATTCGTATAGGCTAGGCTATTACGTATCGTTACGTACCGGAAAACCTGCAGCACCTGTGACAACTTTCAATAATCGGATGCAATTTTGAGGAAACCACGAAAATAAATAATCTACTCTTGTGAGATTGTCAATTCCTACCCGCCACAGGTGATTCGGATAGTCTCCGCTTTTTCGGCAATTCCTTTCTTTAAAACTTCATGGTTATATGCGGCAATCACATCACGGCGTTTCAACATACCCACTACCCATTTGTTTTCCAGATCTTCCACAACAGGGATCTCTTCAATTCCTTTCACATCAAAGAGCTGCATGGCAGTGTACAATGAATCATCCGGCGTCAGCATAATCACATCTCTACTGCAGATACCACCCACCAGATAACAGACCCGTTCTTCTTCGGCTCTATGTAGGATATTCTTGACATCCTGCATGGAGATAATGCCAGTCATTCTCCCGGAGTCATCGACAACAGGAAAATAAAAACTACTTTTTGCCATTCGGAATATTTCAAGCAGATGGTTAATATTGGCCCTTTCCGAAATAAAATCTACATCCTCGGTGATGGCCTTTCCCACACGGACGGATTTCATAATGGCAGCTTCTCGTCCCTCATGGATATTGATCCCTTCACGGGTGAAATCAACGGTGTCGATGGAGTCGTGGTTGAATTTTTTGGATACCATAACGCCAATGATAGAGGTCAGCATGATGGGGATGATGATAAGGTAATTGCCTGTCATTTCAAAGAGTAGAAAGATGGCTGTCATCGGAGCGTGGGTGGATGCAGCGAGAAAGGCACCGATACCAACCGTTGCGTAGGCTCCGGGGTCGGCTGTGAAGGAGGGGAGTGCCAAATTGGCAACGTGCCCAAAACAGCCTCCAATCATGGCACCAATAAAGAGAGCGGGGGCAAATACTCCTCCGGCACCACCGGATCCAAGGGTTATGGATGTTGCAAAAATCTTCATAAAAACAAGGATGAGGAGAATGAACATCGTCCCCTCACCATTGAGTACGCTTTCGATAAAGTGATATCCGTCGCCCATAATTTGAGGATAGGCCATTGCCATACAGCCAACAAGAAAGGCACCGGTTATGGGTTTAAGCTGTGGATGCAGGGGCAATGCCTCGTATTTGTCGCGAATCCAGTAAAAGATACGAATATAAAATACGGCAATCAGTCCAATGATGACTGCTAGTAGAACGTAGAGTGGGATCTCCACAAAGGGGTTAACCATAACATAGTGGGGTATTGGAAATGCTGGAATCTCGCCATAATATGCTCGCGTCACAACGGTGGAAATTGCAGAGGCGATAACAAGGGCGGCAAAAGAGGATATTTCAAAGGTGCCGAGTAAAACAATTTCAGAAGCAAAAAATATCCCGGCAATGGGGGCATTAAACATTCCGGCAATGCCGCCTGCTGCACCTGCTGCAATATAGACTTTCATCCTGCTGCCGGACACTCTGAAGAATTGTCCTACCTGGGATCCTGCTGCGCCTCCAATTGCTGCAATGGGGCCCTCAACACCTGCTGAGTTTCCCGTGCCGATGGTGAGTGCAGTGGCAACAATTTTAAGCACAATGGTTCGTGCCTTGATATATCCACCCTCGAGATTGACTTTGCGGAGGAACTTTGTGAATCCATAACCGTTGACCTCTCCCGGAAAAAGGAGTGAGAGAGGAATCAGGAGCACCATACCGGCCATGGGAATCAGAGGGAGTAACAGCAGGTGCCAGCCACCCTGGTCAATGCCGAGGAGGTCTTTTCCACCGACCATGAATATCGTATCGACCCAATGCACAATGGTACGAAAAATGATATTACAGAGACCGGCCAAAAGACCAATAACAGAGGCAATAATCATCATGCCGGTGTTTTCCCCGGGCATGAATTTTTGAAGGTTATACTTCATTGTTTTTCAGGCACCTTGCAGCCAACGCTTGCAGCCTGTTTGAGGAAGAAATCGTCCGTCATTCCTGCTATATAGTCGCAAACCATGGCAGCAGGTTTGTGGGATGCCAGGTAGTTTGCATCCATGTCGGTCATGATGTCTACGGGTTTTGTTGTCTGGCCATTTTTCAGTTGCGTGAGGTAGTGGGCAAAGAGTGTTTCGTAACAGTTTTGAATAAGAGGGAGATTTGTTTTGGTTGTGGGGTGGAGATAGATGTTTTTGTAATTAAATTTTTTAAGTTCCTGCAGGTAATCGGCTATTTCCTGAGAGAAGCCAATATGTCCGTCTCTACTATTACTGTCAGTTGGGATAAAGCTATTTCTAATAAGGTCTGTGACCAGAGTATATACGATTTCTCCGTTGGTACTGCCAAGCTTTTCGCGACAGGTTTTTGGAATATCTTCGCGTTGTATGAGTTTTAGCAGGATGGCATCTTCAATGTCTCTTCCAATATAGGCAACGGTGTCAGCCATGCGAACTACGCAGCCTTCAAAAGTCATCGGTGCAAGTTTGTATTTAAGGTCTTTCGTTTTTTGTCCAAGCTTATAATCGAGTGAATCGAAATCTTTGACTGTGCCAGGGGTTATCCTGTTGGCGTGGATTTCACCGTCATGACAAAGGATACCATCAAGGGTCTGTAGGCTCAGATTCCAGCCCCGTCCTTTACGTTCCAGGTGGTTTAAAAAACGAACCGACTGAATATTATGCTGAAAAGGTGGCAAACCATGCTGCAGGCAGAGGTCAGCAAGAAAGTTTTCACCGTCATGTCCAAATGGGGCGTGGCCAATATCATGTCCAAGGGCGATGGCTTCAATGAGGTCTTCATTTAGCTTGAGAAAGCGACCGATGGTTCTGGCAATTCGTGAGACCAGTTGAACGTGGAGTACCCGGTGGGTTATATGGTCATTGGAAACCAGACAGAACACTTGGGTTTTGTCTATATAACGAGTGTAAGCCCGGGAATGGATGATTCTGTCAGCATCCAGGCTGAATGCCTGGCGGTAACCGGTGCGTTCTTCCTTTTTCCGGCGTACGGCATCCGTTGAACGGGTGGCCGCCGGGGAGAGTATTTCCTTTTCGATCATGTTTAAGTGATCAAGCATCGGAAGGAGGCTGTTATGTGGGTTGGGTGCCTGCATTGTGGCTCTTGCAAAGAGTGAACGTAGATAATTTTGTAAAATAAAAAAGGCCGTTGCTTCAGGCCAAAGGAAAATATTATACCAGACTGAATGGAAAAAGCACGGTTTGGCGTGTAAGTTCCGTTAAAAATGGTTTGTTTCCCATGAGAGTGTGTTAGATTCCATGGAAGTATTGATTGTTGATTATGAATGAAACAGGAGAATTTGCGTGAAGATTTCCATTGAATATTGCACGAAGTGAAACTATAAACCTCGTGCTTCCGGTCTGGGAGAGGAACTTGCTACACAATTTGATGCAGATGTTGAGCTAATTGCATCGGAAGGTGGTGTTTTTGAGATTGTGGTTGATGGAAAGACAGTATTTTCTAAGAAAGCACTGAATCGTTTCCCTGAAGAGGGTGAGATTATCAGTTTGATTCAAGATTGAGAGTTTGGAAGAACGTTAATTAACTGTTCGTGTTCAGGTTACAGGAAGATACACATTCGTCGCAATTGTTTCTGGTTTTACCGCGTTTGCAGTAATCAGCAAAACCTTCCAGCAGGTCATCACCGCCACGGGGGCAGACTTGTAGAAAATCGATAAAGGAAATCATTCGTTCAATAACTTCAGGAGGGGCAGCGTGTTCCACTTTACAGGCACCTTCTTCTGCGGTTTTGGAATCGATGCCAAGAACTTCGATGAAAAAACGTTTTAAGGCATTATGGCGAAAAATGACATCTTCCGCTGTTTTCTTACCAATGGCCGTGAGAGTGATGGGCTCGTAGGGTTCGTAATGGATTAACTTTTTTTTGGAAAGGGTACGCAGGGCCTCTGTTACCGAAGCTCTGCTGACACTCAGGCTGGTTGCAATATCCTTACTTCTGGCAACATTTTTCTTGGTAATAATATGATATATTGCCTCAATATAGTCTTCCAGGCTGGCACTGAGCGGAATCGTTTGCTTAGGCATAGTCAATTTATGTAGTAAATGATAAAAGAAGGTTGAGTCGGCGAGGGAAACCCAACAGAATTCCAATCAAAGTACCCTTGTTTACCAACATCGTCAAGTTTGTTAAACTTGTAAAAAGGCATGAATTGCCGATACATTCACTCCGGAGTGAACCCGGAATCTATTATTTAGCATGCTCTGTGAATTAAAAATTGATAACCTGGCTCTGATCGAGAGCCTTCATCTGGATCTCTGTGGAAAAACCGGCAGTGGACTGGTTGTGATGACAGGAGAGACCGGTGCCGGGAAATCGATCATGCTTCGTGCCATTCATCTCCTCACCGGTGGCAGGGCATCAGCCGACTGGATTCGCAATGGAGCTGAAAATTGCACGGTGGAGGCACTTTTTGAGGTTTCCTCTGAGAATAGCCTGTTACAGGAAATATTTACCAAACAGGGCATAGATGCTGAAGAAACCCTTGTTATGAAAAGGGTGGTGAACAATAAGGGCCGGAGTCGCATGTATATTAACGGTTCTCCAGCCACCACAAAAATGGCCGCAGAACTTGCGGTGAGTCTGTTGAATGTCGCCAGTCAGCATGATCATCAACAACTCCTGCAGCCATGGTTTCATCTGGATTTTCTTGATACCATGGGAGAAACATGGCCCCTAAGAAAACAATTTGATCAGCTGTTTGGAAAGTGGCAGGAAAAACGGCGAGAACTGGAACAGCTTCAAAAGCAGGAACAGGACAAGGAGCAGCGCAAAGATTTCCTTAAATATCAGTTAAAAGAAATTCAGGATATTGAACCGGTTCCCGGGGAAGACGAAACACTTAGTGAAGAGAAAAAACGGTTGAAAAGTGCCGATACTCTGATAAAAATCAGCAGGAAATCCCATAAACTTATGGAACATTCTCTGCTTGATGGCCTGATTCAGATTCGTATGGATATGAGCCAGGTGGCCGAACTTGACGCCGATGCCAGGGAACTGGCAACTGAGCTTGCAGGGTTCAGCTATCAGGCTGAAGATCTGGTTGTGAAACTACGTGAATACAGAGATTCCCTGAACAATGATCCCTATCGACTGGATACTGTAAATGAGCGTTTAAACGAGCTACAGGCGCTGAAACGAAAATATGGGAACAGCCTTGAGGCTGTAATAGCTTTTGCCGAAGATGCCCAGAATGAATTACAGCAGATAAAGAATCTTGATAAGGCTGTGGAGGAATGTGACGCTGAGGTCTTGGTATTTGAGAAAGAACTTTGTCTGTATGCTGGAAATCTGAGCAAAAAGAGAAAGAAAACAGCGACAGCCTTTGAACAATCCATGGGGAAAGAGCTGGCATCCCTTGCATTTAATCAATCAGGTCTTGAAGTGCGTTTTCAGGAAAATGATGATACCGTGGATAATCTGCGGCAGGGTGGCTGGGATAAAGTGGAGTTCTTTTTCTCAGCAAATCCGGGCGAACCGGTAAGGCCCCTTGTAAAAGTAGCATCCGGTGGTGAATTGTCCCGCTTGATGCTGGCCTTTAAATGTCTGCTTGCAAAGAAGGATATGGTGGAAACGGTGATTTTTGATGAGGTGGATGCCGGAATTGGCGGAGAGGCAGCAGAGGCTGTGGCCAGGAAAATCCAGGAACTCTCCACCCACCATCAGGTCTTTTGTATTACCCATTTGCCACAGATTGCTGCCCGGGGAAATAGTCATTTTCTTGTGGAAAAAGGTGTGGAAGACGGACGTACCCAGTCAGGAATACATCTGCTGGCTCCGGAGCAGCGTGTTGATGAGGTAAGTAGAATGCTGGCCGGTGACTCAGTGTCTGAGCAAACACGTGCTTGGGCGGAAGAATTATTGACAAAAGGAAGGGCAGCAGCATGAAACAGGTAACAGCACTTGCTCTTTTTTCAGGTGGCCTGGATTCCATCCTTGCTGCCAAACTGGTGGCATCTCTGGGTGTACGGGTTCTGGCTGTCAAATTTGTTACCCCGTTTTTCGACTATGAATTACTCGATGCCCCTGAAGAATATAAGCAGGAGGTCATGGATAAATATGGGATCGAAGTGATCCTCTATGATCTTAGTGAAAACTATCTTGATCTGTTGTATAATCCGTCACACGGCTTTGGAAAAAATTTTAATCCCTGTGTTGATTGTAAAATTCTGATGTGTAGTCGGGCAAAAGAATTGATGGCCGAATACGGGGCATCTTTTCTGATAAGCGGTGAAGTTCTGGGACAACGGCCCATGTCCCAGCGACGTGATACCCTGCGTGTCATTGAACGGGATTCTGATAATGATGGACTTTTGCTGCGACCTCTTTCTGCAAAACTTATGGATCCGACGACAGCGGAAACAGAAGGCTGGATTGATCGTGAACAGCTTCTTAACTTCAGTGGCCGAGGACGATCACGACAGATACAACTGGCAAAAGAATATGGTATAGCTGATTTTCCCACACCGGCTGGTGGCTGTATTCTTGCCGATCCTATTCTCAGCACACGGATAGAGAAGATTTATAAGGGCGATTTTGTTATTAAAGCTGAAGACATAACGGTGACAGATATTCGTTTTCTGCTTCTTGGACGGCAATTTCTGTTGCCCGATGGTGGATGGCTTATTCTTGGACGAAAGGAAGAGGAAAATGTAAAGATTGAATCTCTTGCAGAAAAATATGATATCCTTTTACACATGCCTGATCGCCCAGGGCCTACTGCAGCATTACGTAGTTTGAGAAAACAGTCTTTCGAGTCAGACATGATGGCGAAGGTGCTGCAGGATGCTGCCGGTCTGGTCGTTCGCTACGGAAAAAAGGTGAAAGACGGTGATAAAGGTGCCGAAGTTGAAATTTACGAGGCAGGAAAAAAGAGGAAGATATCTGCACAACCATTAAGTGATCAGATGTTTCGTTCCTGGATGTTTTCCGGTACCGATGAAAACTAAGGGCAGGAGCGCTGCCTTGCACAACCATAATACATTTGGTAAATGTCATGAGCCGAATGGTGTCAGCAGGTGGTTGCTCATTGGTACTCATGAGTTTTGCTTTGCAGATTGGAAAAAGGATAAACAAATATGAAAACGGCTTTTATTACAGGTGTTACAGGGCAGGATGGTGCGTATTTGGCAGAGTTTTTGTTAAAAAAAGGATACCATGTCCATGGGCTGAAGCGAAGAGCATCATCTTTTAATACTGATAGAGTGGATCACCTCTACCAGGATCCCCATGAAAATGATGTGAGATTTAAACTGCACTATGGTGATCTTACCGATTCTACAAACTTGATTCGGATTATCCAGGAAATACAGCCAGATGAATTGTACAACTTGGCTGCACAAAGTCATGTTGCGGTGTCATTTGAAACTCCTGAATATACGGCAAACTCTGATGCTCTCGGTACACTGCGTCTCCTCGAAGCAATTCGTATTCTCGGGCTTGAGAATAAGACCAAATTCTATCAGGCTTCAACTTCAGAGTTGTTTGGTAAAGTACAGGAAATTCCACAGACTGAGAAAACACCCTTTTATCCACGTTCTCCATATGCCGTTGCTAAATTATATTCCTACTGGATTACGGTCAATTATCGCGAAGCATATAATATGTATACCTGTAATGGGATTCTTTTTAATCATGAATCTCCTGTTCGTGGCGAAACCTTTGTTACCAGGAAAATTACTCGTGCCCTGGCCAGAATTAAACTTGGTTTGCAGGAGAACATGTTTCTTGGAAATATGAGTGCAAAACGTGACTGGGGCCATGCTAAAGATTATGTGAAGATGCAGTGGCTCATGCTGCAGCAGGAAACCCCAGAAGATTTTGTTATCGCAACAGGTGTTCAGCATTCGGTGCGTGAATTTGTTGAGATTGCAGCTGCTGAGCTTGGCATGGAAATGGAATGGCAGGGTGAAGGTCTGGATGAAATAGGTATTGAAAAAAACAGTGGCAAAACCATAGTCCGTGTTGATTCCCGCTATTTTCGGCCCACTGAAGTAGAGACTTTGCTGGGGGATCCGACAAAAGCAAAGGAAAAACTCGGTTGGGTTCCTGAGATCACCTTTGAAGAGCTGGTAAAGGAAATGATCGTTGAAGACATGAAGATTGCCGAGCGTGATCAGGTTATACGTGAGAAAGGGTACAAGGCCTATAATTATTTTGAATGAAACATACTGACTCAATATATGTGGCAGGCCATCGTGGTTTGGTTGGGGCTGCAATATGCAGGGCTTTGGCTACGGATGGCTTTACGAATATCATAACCAGAACACATGCTGAACTGGATCTGACCAGTCAGGCTGCAGTTCGTGAGTTTTTTGCAGAGGAACAGCCGGCTTACGTGTTTCTGTCGGCTGCAAAAGTTGGTGGCATTCATGCCAATGATACCTATCCTGCAGATTTTATCCGTGATAATTTGTTGATTCAGACGAACATAATCGATGCTGCTTATCAGCAAAGATGTAAAAAACTTCTTTTTCTTGGCTCTTCCTGTATTTACCCAAAGTTTTGTCCACAACCGATGAAGGAAGAATATCTGCTGACAGATACTCTTGAGCCGACTAATGAATGGTATGCGGTTGCTAAAATTGCAGGCATTAAAATGTGTCAGGCGTATAATAAACAGTATGGTTTTAGAGCCATTAGCCTGATGCCGACAAACCTATACGGACCTGGTGATAATTTTGATCTCGAATCGTCTCACGTTATGCCAGCCCTAATTAGAAAATTCCATCAGGCAAAACTTGATAACTTGTCAGAAGTGGAGGTGTGGGGAACTGGGACACCTCATAGAGAATTTCTTCATGTTAACGACCTGGCTGCCGCCAGTATCTATCTCATGGAAAACTATTCTGCTCCAGAAATTGTGAATGTAGGATCCGGGCAGGAAGTCACCATCAGGGAGTTGGCTGAACTTGTGGTAGATACCGTGGACTATAAAGGTGCAATCCGTTTTAATCCCTCCATGCCCGATGGCACTCCAAGGAAATTGCTCGATGTATCGTATCTACAGACCCTTGGCTGGCATGCCAATATTAAGTTGCGGGAGGGTATTGCCGACACCTATGCCTGGTTTCTGGAACATCAGGATTCTTTTCGACACTAAGATCGATTTACCATTGTAATGACCTGAGACAATTCCAGTACTTCCTGTTGTATAGTTTTTGTAAGAAACGCCCTCGAATTGCTGATAGCATCGATGCCAATTTTATTTATATGCACCGGTACAGTTCAAGTATGGAACGGGAAGTAGCAGTGGTATAAATCACCCGAGATTCAGTACGACGAAATAATAGAAAATTTACGCACCTCACATATGAAATTTTTTACGATTCTATCTGTCAGGTAAAATTTTCACGAGTCCATCATATGTAACAGTTGATGGTTTCATAACAATTTAATTTTCTATATAGATCCGCAATACTCCATTGCCGGAACAGACCTCACAGGCCACCACCTGTGTCATAGTTAGATAACTATTTAAGAACAGTCTTTATATCCTATCATTGCCAACTGAACAGTTGGATTTCTGCGGACATTTCAAATGTGATGGCATCATAAAAACTTGCTGGAACACTAACCGTCAGTGGGTTGCCCGATAGCAATGGTGTATTTTGCCATGACCCAACCAAGTGTCCCGTTTGGCAATTGCACATAAAACCACCCTGGAGCTTTTCCGATAACAGACAACACCGTATCCATATGAACTGTCGAAATTATAGCATTTTGTACTCCAGGCCCATTACGTACATTTAATGCTCTAGTTATAACTTTTCTGTTTTCACTAAGAACTACTTGTTGTCTGGGTGCACCATGAGTCGGATCAGCTATAACAACATATCCGGCGGGTGTTCTTCGATAATAGTTTCCTGCATGTGAGTAAAAAAGTGCTCCTGAAACCATAAAGGCAACATACCCCAGAGGTAAGACAGGGTATGCCCTGCCTATATGGATGGGCGCACCTAAAGGGCGAACAGGGTAAGGGCGATATACAGGATGTGGGACAGGCCTAGGTTTGGGGGGGGAAGCAGAACACAGCTGAGCAGAACATAACATGAATGACATAACGATACCAACAAACTGAACCTTAAACCTATTTGGGGGGAAAAAAGATTTCGCCATGAATATCCTCCTTTGACAAAATTAATCTACTCAATTAAGGAGAGCTTGATCAAACAGCACTCCTAGAGCAATTCACTCTGTAAAACAAATCGAATTTAACGAACACTACAGTACCCCCTCTGTTAAATCCACTTTTCTTACCCAATTACCTACCACTAACTCGAAAATTTCACAAGGTTGACGAGAAAAAAAAGTCTTGGAGCGGTACCACAAAAGTAGACACTGGTATGGTTGTTTATGTCAACAAGAAAGTACCAATCCATTTTCCCTTTTTGGATTTTTTCGATATTAACATCTGCAACGAGTATAGCTATCACGCTTCCAGCATATTATCAGAGACGGCGACATCATTTAACAACGGTTGATCAATCTGATATTCTCGGGTCGGAACCGAATGCATTTGCTTCGTCGTGGAACTGCCTCTACCTAAAGTCGGAAATTCGGTTATTGCTTGTCCCGTGTGCCTAGAAGGGTTCTCCAAACCGTGCCCACGTCTCTGGCAATGCGCTGGAAGGTTTTATTGATCTTTGACTTATATTTCTTAAAACAAAGTTTTACTTTGTGAAACGGTTATGAAATCCGGTTGACCATCTGTGTTTATTCTTGTTAAGGCTGTGTAGCACCTGCGTATCGGGCCTGACCTTGACAAGAATAAACACAGATGGTTGATACTCATGCAGTTAGGGGAAGTTCTGTTGCTATGGCCAAAACAAATCCAGCAAGCTCTCGGGCAATAGCCGTTTTCGCGACATTAGTGTTCTTACTTCTACTTATTAAATGCCGGTATCGGCCGTATCATCGAAGCTGGGCTTTCCAGAAAATATCGTAGATATCATCAGAAATGCCCCCTCCTGACGCTTTAGGATTCCCTAGGTTTTGCGAGCCGGTAAGCGATAAGCCTGAGCCGATGCAATTAAGGCTTTTCTGACATGGCCATTTTCTGTTTTAGTTATGGATCCTTTGTGTTGTTTGTCGTCACTGGATTGTTCTGAAGGAATCAGCCCAAGATATGCCATGAGTTCCTACTTTTCAACACCCTTTTGAAGTCAAATTTGCCCATGATGCTTTGGGGCCTGATTTTCCCTGCTTCATGAATTATTAAAAGCACGTCAAACAGCGAGATTGAGCTAAGCAGAGATTGCTGAACGTATGGGCGCTAAAGCGCCAGCTATAACACGTCTTGAATCCTCTCTAGGTAGTGGCCAACATTCCCCTTCCATTGCCACCCTTAAAAAATATGCCAGTGCCGTATGTTGCCATCTTGCAATAAAAATTGTGGCCAATAATTAAAAAAATGGTATAAACAAAAAATGTACCCAACTGGCTCACATGAGGGATCTTCAGATGTTTATAAAAGATCTTACCGCGGCCTAAGTCTCCAGTAACGCCACGGCCAGCCGGTGATTTAGGACGTTATCGCGGCGAGCAAAGCTCGGCGTATCTGCAGGGTGAAAGTTTTCTCTAAACTTGGCAAGAACCATTCGGACCTCAGTAAATGCAGCACAACGCATGAAGCATAAATTGCAACATGTGATGAAGTTATGCGACGACGGGCAAGCTCTCAGTATTTTAGTCCAAATTGACGATTTTTACATTGGTGGAGAACGTCATGGTGACAAACGTTGCCGTGTAGCAGAAGGAGAAATTCCTTTCGTCGCTGCAGTTATGATAAATGATCAAGGTCATCCAATCTCAATGCGATTCAGTGCTGTCGCTGGTTTTAATAAGAATGACATATCAAACTGGGCTAAAAGTTATCTTTTCCCAGGTACTTCAGTCCTATCCGATGGGCTTAATTACTTTCCTGCGGTTAAAGACGCCGGGTGCAGTCATCACGTTATCGTTAAAAGTCATATCGCAAAAAGCAAGCGATACCCAGAATTCAAGTGGGTCGACACGATGAATGGGAATGTCAAAAACTCTATCCATGGTACATACCATGCCGTAAGTGAAAAACATGTCCCACGCTATCTCGCCGAGTTCTGTTTCCGATTCAACAAACGATTTGAGCTGGGGAAAATGATAAATCAACTTGCTCAAGCAGCAGTTAACACATTACCAATGCCACAGCGAATTTTAAAGTTAGCTGAGGTTCGGTGGTAATCAGGAAAAATTATGTTAATCTCAGTGCATCTCCCTAAAACAGCAGGAATGAGTTTTGGACAATCTCTCGAAAATTACTTTGGTAAATATTTACTAAAAGATTATGCCGATTGGCCAATAAACACACCAGTTGCTGAACGAAATTTAAGAGCAATAAAAAATTGCATGAGTAGCTCTGTTAGAAAATTCAATGATATTAAATGCATCCATGGTCACTTTCTCCCTCTAAAATACTTACTTGTTGGAACTAGAAGTAGTGATGTCAAATTTATTACTTGGTTACGAGATCCTGTAGAACGGATTGCATCTCATTATTACTACTGGAAAAGAACTTATGATCCCAACACATCCCCACCTCTTCAAAGAAAAATGGTCGAGAATAATTGGTCGCTTGAGAGATTTTGCCTTGGCCCAGAATTAAAGAATTTTTACAGCCAGTTTTTATGGGGATTTCCTATAAGTCGGTTCAATTTTATAGGTATTACTGAACATTTCGAAGAAGACTTTATTTTTTTCTCGGAAAAGGTTCTTGAGGTTCACCTTCCCATGTATAAAATAAACATCAATGAGGAAATGAAAGAAGGAAAAATTTATATTACTGATTTGAATTTAAGGCAAAAAATCGAGTCTTATCACGAAAAAGATATGATCTTGTATAATCGAGTTTTAAAAAGGCGGCTAATCGGGTAGCAGGGGGGGCTCCCCCAGCTCCGGACGTGAATATCTCGACTCATCCGGCTCCTATCGTTCAGCCGTTTTTAGACAAGACACGCCAATGAGCAAAAATATTCGGCTGTCGTTCGGCAATTTGACTCACCCATCTGGTGGCCTTTTGTTGACGTCCCCTGAGTTTCTTATTTTTACAGGTTGCCCAACGCACTAAGCGCCAATTTATATGATGGAGAATCCCAGACATTGCAGAAGGATTGAATCGCCCGTAATAAAAAATCCAGCCCCGAATTATAGGATTACATTCTAGAGCCAGATCCTCAAGTTTTACGATATCCGAAAATTCTCACCTTGAATTAAACAGGAGAGCTATGCTTTGCTAGATATCATCAACAAAAATTGTATTTAACCATGTTAGGAGACCAAACTTGCCGTATCGTTTCAATCAAGTCTCTTCTCAAAAAAATCTGGAATTCTTGATCCAGGGAAACGATGGAATCAATATCTTATTCCCCCTCCCAGCGCTTCATTGACCCCCCATAGAGATTACTTGTAATTTCGTGGATATTCACCGCAGTTCAGTTTTCAAGCTTTATCAACAATTGCGTGTGGTTCTATGGCACGTCAGGGGGGGGGAGGGTGCGGTGGTGCTTTGGTGGAGTGCAGGAGGGGCTCGAGGGCACAACTGTCAGTAAAACCTATTCTGTGAGTGTCAGATAAGGTCTGCTTCCTTTGTCTGTAGGCCAAGTCTAAGCCATACACCTAAAACCGTATATCTAAAATCGTAAATCATTCTTTTGTTTTAAACCGCTCAGTTACCCCATACCCCAGTGCAGCTTATTGCGCAGGATTGCAAAATAGTCACGATCCGGGGAAATAATCAGACGCAGGGGATGTTTTGCCGACTCAATCTCCAGAGTGTCATTGTCGTCCATGTCCCAGGTTGCTTGTCCGTCGACAATTATTTGGGCTTTCTGGTTATGTTCAGATTCAAGACTTGTTCGCAGGCGACTGTGTGCCGGTAACAGTACAGGGCGGGAACTCAGCATAAAAGGGCAGATAGGAGTTACAAGAATGGAGGCCACTCCGGGATAAACCAGGGGGCCGCCAGCCGATAGATTGTAAGCCGTAGATCCCGTAGGGGTGGAGAAAATAAGTCCATCTGCCTTATAGGTTGTAATGTACTCCCGGTCTGCTCTTGTTGAGAGCTCAAGTACTCGGTCAAGGGCATCTTTGCTGATGACCACCTCGTTTAATGCGTATCGTGATTTTCCTGTAATACCATTTTTGCTAAGAGAGGTTTTAAGCATCATCCGGTTTTCAATGGTAACTGCACCGGATATCAGTTCGTCCACTGCCGCAAACGCTTCTTCCTCTGTTCGTTCCGTTAAAAAACCCAGATGTCCCATATTTATTCCGAGTACCGGAATAGAGTGACGTGCAGCTTGATCTGCAACATGGAGAAGGGTCCCATCTCCTCCTAGCACAATAAGAACATCCAGGTCATTGTTGAGACCATCGATGGTGACTTCAATTCCGAGCTGTTTAAGCTTTTTCCCTATGGACTGAGCAAGCTCTGCTGCAGGAGCGTAGCCTTTTTTAGAGACGATTCCGGCATGCTTGAGTGAAAGGCTCAGGGTCGTACGAAAGGCCTCGGAGAGTTGCGGCATATCAGCTTTGTCCAAGTTCTTTGGAGCGGTTTACTGCAGATTCGATGGCATCCATCACTATTCCTTTAAACCCGCTACGCTCAAGAACATGCTGTGCGGCAATGGTTGTCCCACCAGGAGAAGTAACCATGGCCCTCAATTCGGCAGGGTGCTTTTTAGTTTCAATAAGAAGCTTTACGGAGCCAAGGATAGTCTGGAGGGCAAGTTTTTCAGCTGTGGGTCTTGGAAGTCCTGCTTTTATGCCAGCGTCTATCATGGCATCGGCAAAGGTGAAAACATAGGCAGGACCGGATCCTGAAAGTCCGGTTACAGCATCAAGTAATGATTCGTCAAGGCTGACAGATTGTCCAATTTTGTTCAGGATCTTTTCACAACGGAGCAGATCATCGGGAGTTGTGTTTTTATTACCACTGAAAGCCGATGCGGCCTCAAGAACCAGCGCTGGAGTGTTTGGCATAACACGTATGATTTTACAGTCATCACGGCCAAGGCCCTGTTCGTAAAATGAAATGGGGAGTCCGGCTGCAATGGTTATAATAAGATTGTCGGGGCTGACAAAGGCTTTACTTGCAGCAAGGACCGTGCGCATGATCTGAGGTTTCACCGCAAGAATGATTGTCGTACAACTCTTCCAGAGTTGTTCACTGTCAGCAAATCCCTGAATACCATAAGTAGCTGTCATGTAATCACGGCGTTCCTGATTAGGTTCTGCAACAGATATGGTATCGGCTTGGTAGAGACCGGAGTCCATAATACCGCGAATCAGAGCTTCACCCATTTGACCGCCGCCAATGAATCCAATTGTATTCGTCATAGTGTTGTCCTTTTTAGCTGAAAAGTTTTCACGAATGTACCATGTCTAAGTTCAACAGTCCACAGAGGAAAATGAGGCCTTTAATTCGAGATGAAATGTGTGGCTATTCATGCTAGACTAGGTCAATTATGATTGTATTATAATTGTTTGTTCCTATTTGGAGAGTTTGCAAATGAAAAAAACAGTAATGGCTGTGTGTATGGCGCTGACACTGGCTGGGCAGAGTTTTGGTGGCTGTATCGAAGGTGATTGCGTCAATGGTACTGGAACCTATGAGTGGTCGGATGGGGCTCGCTACACAGGAAGTATTCGGGACAAGAATCCCGATGGAAAAGGATCGATGCTCTATCCGGACGGTGGTGAATATACCGGGGAAATGAAGGCTGGTAAGCGCAGCGGTGAAGGGCAAATGAAATTTCCTGACGGAAAGACGTACAATGGCGAATGGGCCGATAATCTGATGAATGGTCAGGGAGTTATGGATTGGCTTGATGGCCGGAAATATACAGGGCAATGGATGGATGGTATGCGCCATGGTCAGGGGCGCTTAAACTACACCGACGGGAAAGTGAAAGAAGGTGAGTGGGAAGATGGCGATCTTCTTGACTGAAAAGGAACATTTGGTATAGCCCAAGGACAAAAGACACAATGGAGAAAGAATAATGATTAGTCAGGAACTGCTGGATATTCTGGCCTGCCCTAAATGTAAGGAAGCTGTGGTGTTGAATGAAACGAAGGATGGGCTTTTGTGTGAAAAATGCAATCTGCTCTATGAAATCAGAGATGATATCCCGGTGATGCTTATTGATGAGGCTATATCGTTAGATTCTGAGGAATAGGTTTATTCGTCATGGAACTTAATTTCTTCCCTCAGCTCGATACGTTTCTTCGTGGATTCCCATTGCTGCAGGAGTATGACCTGCTTGAGAGGCTGGTTGTCGTCTGTATTTATGCAGTTCTTGCCAAGGTCTTTGACCTGTTTCTTATCCGGTCTCTGCGAAAGGTAGCCAAGAGAACCCGAATGCATTTCGATGATTTTCTCATCGATTTTTTTCATAGACCGTTCCTTGTCACCGTCATACTGTTAGGAGTACTCCATGCCTGTTCACTGCAGCCAGCGCTGCCACATTTAGCTGGATTTATTATCCCCAATGGCAGTAAAACGTTTCTTCTTATGGTCTGGTGGGGCGCCATTTCCACCAGCCTCAGCAAAACTAGCATTGAAGAGGCCAGCAGAATATTCGGCGGAAGGCATATTGATCCTGATATCTTCCTTCTTTTTAAGAATGTTTCAGCAATTCCCGAAGCAAGTCTCATTATAGTCTGAAAACGGGTATATAGGCCATTTGATTTAGCAATATACCATTTTTAACAGAATTCGATCAAGTTGTCGATTCTGGACAATGAAAAAGGCTGCAAATTACATTTTTTGAGCGTACTGCTCCATCCGTCCCTTCCTGTTA
>Ga0208648_1000808_pt1 | contig 28969 bp, 19 predicted proteins | sample AntAceMetag02UKL_FD_184772 | JGI IMG/M metagenome (GOLD analysis project Ga0208648, IMG submission 184772) | Saline lake microbial communities from Ace Lake, Antarctica - Antarctic Ace Lake Metagenome 02UKL (SPAdes) (version 2) | ecosystem: Environmental > Aquatic > Non-marine Saline and...
GGCAGCTAAGGTACATCTTGCCAAAATCAAAAGCAGTCAAGTTCAAGCTCCTCAAACCAACACCTCTTCAATCTCAACTATTAAATATGAAAATTTAAATGTGGGTCATGCGTTGCACAAAACAGGACTTTTATGTTGCAATAAAATATATATTTAGAGAACAAAAAAATAACGAAACGCTAATAAATAAGATTCTAAGCGGTCTGAAAAGCCTGTTCCGCAATAGCGGAAACCAAGCGATGAGTTCTCCGAGAAATCGGAGAAGGCTATGTTGAACTAAATCCCATCTCATTATGTACTTATCGACGGTTTTTAATGTTTTAATTGGAAATTTCGGGAAGAGAAAAAGAGTAATTGGATTGATTTTAAAATATTATATTTGCAGATATAAGATTTTGTAAATAAAAATTATTGAAATATTTTATTAAAGATAGCCAGAAGAGATTTAGTTCAACAGAAAATAATATCCCATAGCCGCTTTAGAGTTATCAAGAAAAATGAGTAATAGCAGAAACATCAAAGTAATTAATTAACATATTGCAAGCGAACGGCTCGGGCCATATTTGCAAACCCATTAAAACATTAGTAAACCACTGATGGATAGTTTTGAACACAATAGAGAAAGTTGGAATGAATTGACAACTCTACACGCAAACTCAATCTTTTATGATGTTGATAGTTTTAAGCAAGGAAAAACTTCGCTAAATCATATTGAAATAGAAGAATTAGGAATTATAAAGGGAAAGAAAATTCTACACCTTCAGTGTCATTTTGGATTGGATACTTTATCTTTAGCTCGAGAAGGAGCAGAAGTAGTTGGTGTTGATATTTCTGACACTTCAATACAAAAAGCTACTGAACTGTCTATAGAATTAGGAATTCCTGCAAAATTTGTTCGCTCAAATATTTATGATATTGAGAATGCTTTAAATGAGACTTTTGATATTGTTTATACATCTTATGGCGCAATAAATTGGTTGAATGACCTTGACAAGTGGGCTAAGATCATAAGTCGTTACTTGAAACCAAATGGAATATTCTACATGGTGGAATTTCACCCATTCATTTACATGCTTAATGACAAATCTGAAATTTCTGAAAGTTATTTCAAATCAAAACCACTTGAAACTATTGTTGAAAAATCTTATACTGACAAATCTGAAATTTCTAATAAGAATTTAAAACACATTGAATGGCATCATTGTTTAAGTGAAGTCCTAAATAGCTTAATCACAAACGGATTGAAAATTGAGTTATTTAATGAATTTCCTTATCAGGTTTATAACTGTTTTCCTAACCTGAAAGAAATTGAAAAAGGGAAGTGGGTTTCTAATAAATTTGGTGATAAGATTCCTTATATGTATTCTGTCAGAGCAATGAAAGCTTAAAATCAACGGTTTGTGCCAACGCATGTAGTTCATTAGGCAGATAGTAGTAAAAATGAAGATTGTAGTAATAAAAAAAATAAAAATAAAAATGAAGAAATTATTCTTGCTCTTTCTGATTGCAATCTCGATGATTATATCATGTTCGATTAACAATGAATCAAATATTGTTAATTTGAAAACCACATTTTTGAAAACTAATATTAACAATAAAGGAGCGTTCAATAATTTTACCGACCTGAAAACAGCTAAAGACTATCTTCCAAGAGATTCAATCGCGCCTGTGATGTCAATTAGAATTAACAAAATGGTTTTTACTCCCAAATCTGCCAAATATATTGATAATATATTAACTTTAAATTTTGATAATGATGTTGTTGCCAATATTAAAGTAGAAGAAAAAGAATCTCACTTAACATTTGAATTAATTTCAATTACAAACAACGATTCTGTTGATTTAATTATTTGGGGCCCATACCCTAATACAATAAATAAAATTATAAGTGAAACTGTTGGAGTTGTTAGGAGTGATGAATTCGCCTTAGGAATTCAAGCATTAAATATTAAAACACTTGGTGGTTATCCCTGGAACGAGAGTGACCGGATGCCGGCTTTTGACATCTTTAGAGAAGAAGATCTGAACAATATGCACCCAAAATCAGATGGTAGTGTTTTATACAGGGTTGAAGCTGCCAAGCCCAATGCAATGGGAAGTAGCTTACAGGCTTACTGTAGGAATAGAAATACAGAGAGAGTGTTTCAGGAGTTTAATCATGAAAAAATTGTTGCTCCTCCATATAACGATGGAGGCGTAATAGGTTCAAAAATAGCGATATTTGGTTGCCCTGCCGAAAAAACATTGGAAACAATTGGCAATATTGAAATTGCAGAAGGCTTACCACATCCTTTGATTGATGGAGAATGGATTAAGACTTCTTCAAAAGCATCAGCATCTTATATAATAATGAATTTTAATGAAGATGAAATTGATAAAGCACTTGAAGTAACCCAAAAGGCTGGGTTAAATTATCTTTATTATTATGGAAAAACTTTTGAAAGTTGGGGCCATTTTGGATTGTATAAAAAGCAGTTTCCTGATGGATATGCAGTTATGAGAAAAATGGTAGATAAAGCCAAAGAAAAGGATATAAAATTAGGTATTCACATACTTTCAAATTTTATTACACCTAACGATGCTTATGTAACTCCTATCCCTGACAAACGATTAGCAAAAGTAGGAAGTTCTACTATTATTGAAGATATTGATGAAACACAAACTGAGATATTAATTGAATCACCTGAGTTTTTTAACCAAATGAAAAACAACAGTCTAAAAACTGTAATGATAGGAAATGAATTAATTCGATACGGATTGGTTTCAGAAGAATTACCTTGGAAACTTTTAGATTGCCAGCGCGGGGCTTTTAACACAAAAGCTGAAGCTCATAAAACAGGTGTTGAAATAGCAAAATTGCTCGACCATCCTTACAAGGTGTTTTTAACAAATGCTGACTTAACCATTGAAATATCAAAAACTCTTGCTGAATTATTTAACGAAACTGGCCTGCGACAAATTTCATTTGATGGGCTTGAAGGTAACCGTTCAACAGGATTAGGAACTTATGGAGAAAGCTTAATGCCATATACATGGTATAATAATTTAACAGATGATATTAAAAGTCATCTTATTATCGATGCAAGTCGAACAACACATTTCTTCTGGCATATATATTCTCGCATGAATTGGGGAGAGCCATGGTATGCCGGTTTTCGCGAAAGTCAAACTGAATACCGTTTAAAGAACCAAAAATACTTTAGGAGAAATTTTATGCCAGGTATGTTAGGATGGTTCAAAATGACATCAGAAACAAGCATAGAAGATGTAGAATGGTTACTGGCTCGTTCAGCTGGATTTGATGCAGGATTTGCTTTTGTAACCGGATTTGAAGAATTAGAAAAAAATGGAAACTCTGACAAAATACTTGAACTGATTGGTGAATGGGAAAAAGTGAGACTTGCTGGCTTGTTTACCGATGAGCAGAAAAAAGTGATGGAGAATCCTGAAACCGAATTTTCTTTAATAAAAGTTAATGATAATGAATGGAGCTTATATCAGGTTGAATCAGAAAAATTCAAGCATGAAAAGAAAGTAAAACAACCGGGAGAGCCTATCTATTCTACTTTTACTTTTAAGAATATTGGTAAAGAACAAGCAATTAATTTTATACTAAATGCTATTGATGCCGACATTAGTGACATAAGCATGGAAATCGATAATTATAAAGAAATTAAACTTCCTGTTACATTATTGAAAGGACAAATTGTTAAATATACTGGCGGAAATAAAGCAATTGTATATGATAAAAATTATAAAATAGTTAATGAATTTGAGATGATTCCTTCAGATTTTAAAGTAAGAAGCGGAGAGCATTCAATTACTTTTGATTGCCATTATAAAAATACCGGTGAAAAACCAAGTGCTAAATTGGAAATAAGAACATTTGGAAAAAGGGAAAATATTATTATGAATTAATTGAAGAATATGTTTGGTAATAAGATTTTCTACAATATATTCACGATTTTTACTAAGGTTAATTTACTTATGATAAGGTTTTCATTAAAAACCTTATTTCTTTATTTCTAACCTAAGTAAAATGATTAAAATAGAGTGAGTTTAACCTTATTATATCATTAATAACGTGCCACCATATTTACTTATATTAAAGTTATAATATGTTGTTTAGTTGATGTATAAATACCCAAAGCATTTCACAAAGAGCCAAATATTTAATATTGGTATTTGCACAACAAAGAAAAAAATTCTTACACTTCAAAACTTTAATGACCTGTTAAGCTCACTTCCTTCATCTAATTTTATAAGGGTCCATAAATCCTATATTGTCGCCATTAACAAAATTTCAAGCATTGAAAGAAATCATATTCTGATAGGTGAAAAACTTATTCCTATCGGGCCGGCCTTTATGGATGTATTTTTCAATACTTTGAAAAACAGAAACCTAATATAAATTATTGGTTTTGTTGAAAATCGTTTATGATTCGAAAAGTAAGATAATATTTCGATAAAACTGGTAAAAAGCTTTAGGAGTATTTTGAGCTTAGTGATAAACCAGGTCCTTCAGGGCTTCGTATTTAATGAAACAAGATGAAAATGTAGTAAAAAGGATTCCATCTTTTTAAAAGATGGAATCCTAAATCCAACTGAATAATTTTGTATTTTTGTAAAAGAAAAGATTAGCAAAATGCCAACTTATAAGAGCCAAAAAGAAAAATCAAAAGTAGATGAAGTTCTTGAAGAGTATGGGCAACCATTAAATTTTGAAAAGGTTTGGTTGATGTTTCAAGAAACAGATCGTTTAATCAAGGAGCAATCAAAAGCGACCGGTAACAGCGCTTCAATTATTAACAAATAAAGTTTTGAACCAAAAAATGGTAATACAATTATTAATGTTCAGGTTTTTTTAAATTATCTCTAAAAATGTATAAACAAATAAATTATCTTCATTTTCAATCATTTTATTTTAAAATATTGATATTGGTTTTAATAATAATAAGTTCAACTGCCTTTTCTCAAATCAATTCACCTGCAAGTTGTTTTGGTGGGAAAAAGCAATTGAAGGAATTTATTTCAAGAGAAATGGTTTATCCAAAGCATTCCTTAAATAATAAAATTGAGGGCAAAGTGGTTTTATCATTTATTATAAATCCGGATAGTACGGCCTCAAATCTTAATATTATTGAATCCGTTTCCCCTGATATAGATGCTGAAGCAGTTAGGATATTTAAAAAACTATTATGGATACCGGCCGTTTATCTTGAAAAGGCCATACCACGTGAATACATCCTTGAAATTGATTTTAAAATTAAGAAATATAAAAAATATTGCAAACAAAGGTCTTACACAAATTTCATTATTCCTTATAAGCCTTTTGATACATCAAACATAATTTATAATTTGGATAAGTTGGATGTAGCTCCCTATCCGATTTTTAAAAACAGATTATATTCGTTTAACGATTTTATTAAAGATAATATGAAATATCCTGAACAGGCTTTTTCCAGAAGCATTTCAGGTTCTGTTAAACTTTCATTTGTAATTGAAATCCATGGTGGAATTTCCAATATTTATATTGAAAATTTCATTGGTGGAGGTTGTACCGAGGAAGCAATCAGATTAATTAATTTGCTTAAGTGGATGCCCGGGATAAAAGATTCAAAAGCAGTTAGAACAAAATTGACATTAGGTATTGGCTTTAATCTTAAAAATAAAGACGATAACCGCCGTTCGGTTCAAAAGGATAACACACTATAAATTTCTATAATGAAACGAATAGGGCTTTTGTCAGATACGCATAATTCCTTAATACCGGGAATTTTGAAGTTTTTTAAAAATTGTGATGAAATTTGGCATGCTGGTGATTTAGGAAGTATTCAGATTGCTGAGGAATTGAACAAATTAAAATCTCTAAAAGCTGTTTATGGAAATATTGATGGCCATGAACTTAGAATTAATTATCCCGAACTTCTTATTTTTAATTGTGAAAATGTGAAGGTTATTATGACCCACATTGGAGGATACCCTGGTAATTATGAGAAAAAAGTGAAAGATATTCTTTTAACTGAAAAGCCTAAGTTGTTTATTTCCGGCCATTCACATATTTTAAAAGTAATTTATGATAAAAAGTATGATTTATTACATTTAAATCCCGGAGCAGCAGGAAAATCAGGATTTCATAATGTCTGTACAGCAATGCGTTTTGAAATCTCTGATGATAAAATTTTAAATCTTGAAATTTTTGAAACAACTAAGAACAAGCAAAAAAAAGTCCCAGATTTGCCTGAAGTAAATCAGTAGAAAGCGGGTTCATTGATAAAATGTTTTATCAAAGATATTTATAATGTATTATATAGAAGCAAGTATGAATTACAAACTTATCTTAATCTATCAGATGAACGGACAAGTTTTTCATCTTTACGAATTGACCTAAATGCTAATATGAAAAATAATAAGGAAATTAAAGGAAAAAATGATCCGGTCAAATAATCTGCCTTGCTTTGTGTAATTTCTTCAATATAATTAATGTAATAAAAGAAATATAGTGATATTAAAATGATATTTAATAACAAATTGAATTTGATCACTTTTAGTTGAGTTTTTCTATTTTTGTAAAGGAAAATCGTTACAAATGATAAAACTGCAATAAAAGGGACAATGATTAAAAAGGGTAAGGAACTGATATTAACATTATCGGAAAATTCGGTATGTTTAATAATCCCTGTTACCCATAATTGAATAGAATAATTTTCGGAGAAGAAGTTTGCTAAGGGAAAGAAAAACATTAAAGCTATGGCAATTGAAGCTAAAAATAGAAATATTGATTGAATTCTTTGTATCATGATTTAATATTATTTAATTTTTTACAAAGATAAAATGATTTTTTTAAGTGAAAATTGGCTAAATGAATAAAAAAAATAAAAAATGTGAGTTTTATTTTTTTATTTTAATATTTTAACTATTTTTGCAATACGAAATGAATTTCTCAACAAACATGTTGTTTTAGTTGATTCCAAATGAGAATTCAGTAAAATATGGAATAAGAAAAATATAATTACTCTATTACAATATACTTTTTGTTAACACAATACGCTAAATAAAAATTGATGTACGATATTATAGAACTTAATGGTAAGAAGGTTTCTGATCTAAAAGAGATTGCCAAAGAATTAAATCTAAGAAGGTATGATAAGCTGGTTAAACAAGATATTATATATAAAATTCTGGATCATCAGGCATTAAATCCTCCTCAGGAAATCATTGAGAAAGAGAAAGAAGAAGCAATGCAATCACTCAAATCAAAACGAAAAAGAATACATAAAAAACCGGGAGATAGTGATCCGAGAAAACCCGGACAGAAAAATCACAAGTTTAATTCTCCAAAACCTCAAGATAAGAGTGAAGATAGACCTGAAGAAAAAAGAGTTATCCATAAGAAACCAAGCATAAAAATTATTCCGAAACCTACATTTGAAAAAAAATCAGAAACTATTTCAAAACCTAACTTGAAAAAAGAAGAAGAATCTATTCCTAAGGAAGTTCCGAAAAAAGAAGAAATTAAAAAGAATGATAATATAGTCATTACTAAAAAAAATGATGTTAAATCGGAAAAGATTGTAGAAAAGATAGAAATTCAGGAAGATAAAAAAACAATTCCTCAAGAAGCCTTGATTCCTATCGAAGTTCCCAAGCCTGCTAATGAACCAAAAACTCAGGTGAAAGAAAATAATGGTGAAAAAAAGAAAAAAGAAATTACAATAAAGGAAAAAACAGATACAAAAGAAGAAGTTAAAAGTGTTAATGAAGGAAATATAGAGAATGGGGAAAAGATTGAGGAAAAACCCAAAGAAAAATATTCCTTCCAATATGAAGGCTTTGTTTCAAGCGAGGGCGTGTTAGAAATTATGCCCGACGGCTATGGTTTTTTAAGGTCGTCTGATTATCACTATCTTTCGTCACCAGATGACATCTATGTTTCGCAATCGCAGATAAAGCTTTTTGGATTAAAAACGGGCGATACAATAAAAGGAAGCATAAGGCCTCCGAAAAATGGTGAGAAATATTTTCCTTTAATCAAAGTTGAATTAATTAATGGAAAAACTCCTGAAAACATTCGCGACAGAATACCCTTCGACCATTTAACTCCTTTATTTCCTGAAGAAAAATTCAATCTAACCGGACATAAGAACAGTAATTTGTCATCAAGAATTATTGACATGTTTACGCCGATTGGAAAGGGGCAGAGAGGATTGATAGTAGCCCAACCAAAAACCGGTAAAACAGTTCTTTTAAAAGATGTTGCCAACGCAATTGCAAATAATCATCCCGAAGCCTATCTGATAGTTTTATTGATTGATGAGCGACCTGAAGAAGTTACTGACATGCAGCGAAGCGTTAATGCTGAAGTTATTGCATCAACTTTTGACGAACCGGCCGACCGACACGTGAAAATTGCAAACATCGTGCTTGAAAAAGCCAAACGTTTAACCGAATGTGGCCATGATGTTGTTATTTTACTCGATTCAATTACCAGGTTGGCAAGAGCTTATAATACGGTTTCGCCTGCCTCAGGCAAGGTTCTTTCGGGTGGTGTTGAAGCTAATGCCTTACAAAAACCAAAAAGATTCTTCGGTGCAGCAAGAAATATTGAAAACGGTGGTTCCTTGACAATAATTTCAACAGCACTGACAGAAACAGGATCAAGGATGGATGAAGTTATTTTTGAAGAATTTAAAGGTACTGGTAATATGGAGCTTCAATTAGATAGAAAACTTTCTAATAAGCGTATCTATCCGGCAATTGATATTGTGGCATCAAGTACCAGACGCGAAGACCTCTTACTTAAAAAAGAGAATTTACAACGTATTTGGATTTTGCGTAACCATCTTGCTGATATGAATGCTCTTGAAGCTATGGAATTTTTGAGAGATAAAATGAAATATACTGACTCGAACGAAGAGTTCCTCTTGTCAATGAATTCATAATTCATAAAATATTACAAATTGTTTTACCTATTGTGGTACAATAGGAATACAATCGAAATACGATTGAAATTGTTTTAATCGGCTAATATTTTTTTAGCTAAATTCCTGAAATCAATTCCATCAAAATTCCCTGAACTCATCATTAATAAATTGGTGTTATACCAATTCATTTTCAACAAATCTTTTTCTAAAAGTTTCGAGTTTGTATAAACTTGCAAATTAGTGTTTGCAAAAGCTTCCTTAATAGTTTCAGGAGAAAGTTCAGGAAGAAGTTTTAATTTAATAGTATGAGAATTATAATAAACAATAGGTACGTCAGCTTTATCAAGGCAAGCCTGATATTCGGAAAGGAATTCTTTATTTAAACTACTGAAAGTGTGCAATTCAATGCATGCCACAAGTTTCCTTTCCTGAAATTGCTCCTTAACGGCATTAACACTCGCTTTAAGCTTTGATGGGGAGTGTGCAAAATCTTTAAAAATCTTTGTTTCTTCATTTTTATCAACTAATTCAAGTCGTTTTGAAGCCCCCGAAAAGTATTTTATTGCTTCATTAAATTGCTCATTCGTAATTCCGAGTTCTTTACAAACCAATTTTGCACCACTCAAATTCTGTAAATTATGTTTGCCAAATATTTTTAACGGAATTTCATCTTGCATCAAAAAAGTTATTCCGTTTTTAATTACATAATCAGGAGTTTTATAAGAAATTTTATTGATGTTATTCTTTGTAGATTCAACCAACATTTTCACATTTTTATCTTCCTCGCAATAAACGAGTGAGCCGCTTGTCTCTATCAGTTCAATAAAAATTTTAAATTGTTCGAGATAATTTTCCCAAGTTGGAAAAACATTAATATGATCCCATGCAATTCCGCTTAATAGAGCAATATTTGGTTTATACAGATGAAATTTCGGCCTTCTGTCGATGGGAGAAGTGAGGTATTCATCGCCTTCGATAAGCATTATTTTTGCTTCCTCCGATAATTTCACCATAATTTCAAAGCCCTCTAATTGAGCTCCAACCATAAAATCGCAGTTAATATTATTATAATTTAAAACATGCAATATCATGGCTGTAATTGTGGTTTTTCCGTGGCTGCCTCCAATCACTACCCTAATTTTATTTTTCGATTGTTCGTATAAATATTCCGGATATGAAAATATTTTTATCCCTAATTCTTTTGCCCTTAAGAGTTCTGGATTATCATTGCGGGCATGCATCCCAACAATTACAGCATCAAGTTTAGATGTAATTTTTTCAGGAAACCATCCTTCATTTTCAGGAAGTAAATTATATTTTTTCAGCCTTCCTTTCGATGGTTCAAAAATTTCATCATCCGATCCGCTTACTAAATAATTTTTCTTGTGTAAAGCAATTGCAAGATTATGCATTGCACTTCCGCCAATTGCAATAAAATGAACTTTCATAATTAAATATTGAATTAATTTGATGACAAATTTACAATTATCAATAAATTTGCAGAATAAAAATTTAATTTTATTACTCAAATATTTCATAAAAACCAAAAGAATAAACAAGTATTTAAATGAACTTTGAATTACTCGAAAAACTAAAAGAACAAACAAAAGAAATGACAGCTTTTGAGTTGTTATCTTTTTTAATAAATAAAGAATCAAAAGATTTGGCTTTTGCCACGAGTCTTGGAATAGAAGATCAGGTGATTACTGAAATGATTTCTTCGCTTGATTCTTCAATCAGAATTTTTGTGCTTGACACAGGCCGATTTTTTCCCGAAACCTATGATTTGATTGAGCGAACTAACAGCAGATTTAATGTAAAAATCGAAATATTTTTCCCAAATGCTGAAAGTGTTGAAAATATGGTTAACAAAAAAGGAATAAACCTGTTTTACAATAGTGTTGAAAACAGACAATTATGTTGTAGGATTAGAAAAATTGAACCCTTGAAAAGGGCTTTGAAAGATGTTAAAATCTGGATTACGGGCCTGCGAAATGAGCATTCGGTTAGTAGAGCGGAAAGTTCGAGAATCGAATGGGATGATACAAATCAATTGATAAAAGTGAATCCTTTGATTGATTGGAAAGAAAAAAATGTTTGGGATTATATAAGCAAAAAAAATATTCCTTTTAACTCTCTATATAATAAGGGCTTTAAAAGCATTGGTTGTCAGCCTTGCACAAGAGCTGTTGATTTGGGCGAAAATCCGCGGGCAGGCCGCTGGTGGTGGGAAAATAATGAGAATAAAGAATGTGGTTTGCATAGAAGATAATTTCTATCTTTGATTTTTTTGAATTCATTTTAATATTATACAAATAATGAAAAATATACTATACATATTTCTTGTTTTTTATAGCATAAATATTTATTCACAAGATATTAAGCTTGACAAAAATTTCTCGAAAGAAGAAATTCATGATAAAAATCAAAAATCACCTTTCGATTATGTTGATCCGTTTATAGGAACAGGAGGAGATGGCCATACATATCCGGGAGCAGTAATTCCTTTTGGAATGGTGCAGTTAAGCCCTGATACTGATATGAAATCATATCGCAAAAGCTATAATTGGTGTGCCGGTTATCAATATGGCGACAGCTCGATTATTGGTTTTAGCCATACACATTTTAGCGGGACCGGCCATTCCGACCTTGGCGATATTTTGATTATGCCCACAGTAGGTAAACTCAGAACCATAAGTGGCACAAAGGAAAATCCTGACTTAGGTTATCGATCACGTTTTTCTCATAAAAGCGAAACAGCTTCGCCCGGATATTATTCCGTAAAACTTGATGATTATAATATTCAGGCTGAATTATCGGCAACAAGCAGGGTTGGCTTTCACAAATATACTTTCCCGAAAACCGATAGTGCACATATTATTCTTGATCTTTTACATTCAATTTATAATTACGATGGAAAAGTTATTTGGTCGTCAATAAGAGTCGAAAACGATACATTAATTACAGGCTACAGGCAAACAAGAGGCTGGGCAAGAAACAGAAGCGTTTATTTTGCGATAGCTTTTTCAAAAGCTTTTGATTCATATGGTTTTGATAAAGATGATGAATCAATGTACGGTTTTCGGAAATCGGATAATTTTATTTATGAGAAACCTGAAATAACTGGGAAAAAACTGATTGCCTTTTTTAATTTCAAAACAAAAACAGAAGAAGTGATTGAGGTGAAAGTTGGTATTTCGGCAGTTAGCACCGAAGGAGCTTTGAATAATTTAATAACTGAAATACCAGGATGGAATTTCGACGAAGTGAAATTTGCTGCCGAAAACCTATGGAAAAAAGAACTGAATAAAATAATTATTGAAGGTACCGATAGCGACAAAACAATTTTTTACACTTCGGTTTATCACACCATGCTTGCTCCTGTAAATTATTCGGATGTTGACAGAAAATATCGCGGCCTTGATCAAAACATTCATACTGCAAGTGACTTTACAAACTACACAATTTATTCGCTTTGGGATACTTATCGTGCCACTCATCCATTATTTACCATTATCCAACGCGAAAAAGTAAGCGACATGATTAAAAGTATGTTGGCTCATTATGATCAAAGTGTTCATCATATTTTGCCGGTTTGGTCATTTCATAATAATGAGACATGGTGTATGATTGGATATCATGCGGTTCCGGTTATTGCCGATGCTTATCTGAAAGGAATTCGGGATTATGATGTTGAGGAAGCTTATGAGGCAATGGTTTCAAGTGCAACTTATAAAAATTATGATGGGCTTGATTATTATATGAACATGGGTTTTGTTCCGATCGATAAAGAAGATGAAGGTGCTTCAAAGACTCTTGAATATGCTTATGATGACTTTACGATTGCCGAAGTTGCAAAAGAAATGGGTAAAGAAGATGATTTTATTGAATTTAGGAAGAGAGCCGGAAACTATAAAAACGTTTTCGATAAGGAAACAAATTTTATGAGGGCAAAAAAAACAGATGGAAGCTGGAGCATGCCATTCGACCCTTTATATTCAAAATATGGTGGCGATTATACCGAAGGAAATGCCTGGCAATACACTTGGTATGTGCCTCAGGATGTTCAGGGTTTAATAAACCTGATGGGAGGCAGAGAGAAGTTTGTCGAGAAACTTGATTCATTATTTATTATTGAAACTCAAGATGAAAAATATAGTGAAGTTGAGGATATTTCCGGCCTTATCGGTCAATATGCTCACGGAAATGAACCAAGCCAGCATATTGCATATTTGTATAATTATGCAGCAATGCCATGGAAAACACAGCATAGAATTCACCAAATAATGAATAATTTATTTGACGACACTCCATACGGAATTTGCGGAAACGAAGATTGCGGGCAGATGTCTGCATGGTATATTTTTAGTTCTATGGGTTTTTATCCTGTTTGCCCGGGAAGTAACGAATATGTGATTGGAAGCCCTTGTATTGAAAAAGCAACAATAAATCTTGGCAACGAAAAGAAATTTGAGATAATAGCAGAAGGATTATCCGATAAAAATATTTATATTCAGTCAGCTAAATTGAATGGAATAAAATACGATAAAACCTATATCAATCACGAGGATATTATGAATGGTGGAAAGCTTATTTTCAAAATGGGTAGGAAACCTAATAAAAAATGGGGTGTAAAGGATGCGGATTTACCTTACTCCATGACGAAGATCGGGGATTAGTAATTTATTTAAAGAGATAAAAGGCTAAAGGCTAAAGTATGAAGGCTAAAGGTTAAAGGCTAAAGTAAAAAGTATGGAAATGCATTAGATGGAATGATTATTAAAACATGTTAATCCTGTTAATCCTGTTAATCCTGTTAATCCTGTCAAAATATAAGCACATGAAGAAAAGCATTATAATTAAAGTTTCAGGGAAAGTCCAAAACGTCGGTTTTAGGTTTTACACAAAAAAGACAGCCAAAAATTTAGGTGTTAATGGTTATGTGAAAAACTTACCCGATGCTTCAGTTTATATTGAAGCTGAGGCCGAAGATTATATTATTGATCAATTTGTTGAGTGGTGCCGAAAAGGCCCTTCTTGGGCCAGAGTTGAGAAAATTAATATTCAGGAAAATGATATTATGGATTACCATGGTTTTTCAATTAGATAATGTTTGTATTAAAAAAACAAGCTTCAATCACAAATCAGTTTTAGTCATCTAATTAGAATTGTTTAATTGTTTCATTGTTATTTCGTTAAATAGTGCTTGCCCGAAAACGCCAATTTCTTCGTTATGCTTATGCAGAAACCAGTCATCCGTACGGACTCCTTATTTTCTGCCCTTCGCAAGCCTCGACCTTGACGTTTTTTGACTAAGCACTCCAAAATATTAAGTTTTCGTACAAAGACTAAATAGTAAAACCATAAAGTTATATTACCACTAAAATTGTCGTAGAACAAAATAATTAAAGTATCCATACGGACTTGCTTCACTTCGTACGGACAAGTTTCGCTGCTATTTTTCATCATCTTCCATTGATTTATTTGTCTTTGCCATGAATACTTCATGTTTTTAATTATAACAAAACTATAGCAATTATGTAACTATCGAAATAAATTCAGAATAAAACACTAATAATTTATTATTATTAGGATATTTTTTTTAATTTCGCCATGATTAATGGAATTCAGCATTTATGCAAAATGAACTACTTAAAAATCAATACGATATTTATATTGAAATTGCTTTAAACAATAGTAAATTTAGTAATTTTATGACACAAAACAATAGATTAATAAATTAACCATTTAACAATGAAACATTTCACTAATTTTTTTACAATTGTATTTATTCTTTTTAGCAGCCTGAACATTTTTGCTCAAGGCGTTGCTATCAACACCGACGGTTCAGCCGCCAACAGTTCGGCTATTCTGGATGCATCTTCAAACTCGAAAGGGGTATTAGTGCCCCGCATGACCCTGGCTGAAAGAGATAATATCGCCTCACCTGCCACCGGGTTATTAATTTACCAAACCGACAATACTCCGGGTTTCTATTTTTATAATGGAAGTGCTTGGGTTGTTGTTGGCAATGGAGCAACAAGTATTAATGATTTAAACGATGGATTAAGTGATAATAACAGCCTTTACATGGGAGCCGATGCCGGTATTCTTGCCGGTTCTAATAAATATAGCACCGGCGTGGGTGTATGGTCATTAAAATATGTGACGACAGGAGCAAGCAACACTGCCTTAGGAACTTCATCATTAATGAGCCTTACAGAAGGATCAAATAATACGGTTATCGGGGCAAACGCATTACCAGCAATTACCACTACATCCAACAATACAGTACTCGGTACAAATGCCGGACAAAGTGTAACAGGTGGTGGAAATATACTTATTGGATTTGATGTAGCAAAAGCCCAAATCAACATCAGCAATAGACTTTATATAGAAAACTCGAATTCTGCCTCTCCATTGATTTATGGAGAATTTGATAATGATTTATTGAGGTTCAATGGTACGTTAGAGCTTGCAAATGGCACTTCAGCATCGTCTCTCAAGTTTTATGAACCCTCCGGTAGCGGTACAAACTATACACGTTTTCTATCGCAAGCACAAGCAGCCGATGTTACGTACACGCTTCCAGTAGCCGATGGTTCAAACGGACAGATGCTGAAAACGGATGGGAGTGGCGCATTAAGCTGGCTATCTGATTCTGGAGCTACCGATATTAACGGCCTTTCTGACGGAAAAACCGGCGGCCACAGTGTATTTCTTGGAAACAACTCAGGCACTGTTGATGATGGGTCAGATAATTGGAATACCGGTATTGGCGAAGGCGTTCTGCCAGTTAACACTGCAGGAAGTTACAATACAGTTGTGGGTGACCGTGGTATGCAAAGCAATGAAACTGGCTGGAATAACACAGCAATCGGACACAAAGCCCTTTATTCAAATGTTTTAGGTAATGGAAATATAGCCATTGGGTTTGAGGCAGGATACAACGAAACCGGCAGTAACAAATTATATATTGACAATTCAAATACTGATAATCCGCTTATTTATGGAGAATTTGATAATGATAACGTCACAATAAATGGTACTTTAAATGTAAAAGGTACAGCTGCAATTAATACCGATGGCAGCAGTGCCGATGCCTCGGCCATGCTCGAAGTAAAAAGCACCGACAAAGGGTTTTTGCCCCCACGTATGACGCAAGTACAACGAAATGGAATAACACCAACGACTGGTTTGATGGTGTATAACACAACTACAAACAAACCCAATTTTTATAATGGCACCGAATGGATGAACTATGACGGAACTTCTGCAGAACCCGCCGTTGGCGATTTTCACCAGGGTGGTGTAGTCTTTTACCTTGACGGTAGTGGCGGCGGATTGATATGTGCTGTAAGTGATCAAAGTACAGGGACAGAATGGGGATGCTATAATACAGGAATTTCTGGGGCTGACGGAACAGCCATTGGCACAGGTGCACAAAACACCATTGATATTGAAGCAGGTTGTCCAACATCTGGTATTGCTGCTGATATTTGTGCAAATTTATCTTTAAACGGATATGATGATTGGTTTTTACCATCCAAAGATGAGATCAGTGTAATGTACCAGAACAGAGCAACCATTAATGTTACTGCAACAGCAAATGGAGGCTGCAGTTTTTGTACTGCCGACTATTATTATTATTGGAGTTCTTCCGAGGACAGTAACAGCTACGCTTGGCTCCAGGGCTTCGACAGTGACTACCATGCACACTACTATAAGTACTACCTATGCTATGTGCGTGCCGTTCGGGCTTTTTAACTATTTACCCCGTGATATATGTACTATTATGTTTATGTGTTAAAAAGTGAAAAAGATAGCAATAATTACGTTGGTTATACTGCTGATTTAAAACAAAGGCTGTCTTTTCATAATGATGGTAAAGTGCATTCTACAAAGCATCGTTTGCCGGTTAAACTTATTTATTTTGAAGCATGTTTAAATCAACAGGATGCAACTAAACGAGAGAAGTATTTAAAAACATCATGAGGCAAACGATATATCAAAAATCGCCTGGCAAATTATTTATCTCGTGAGATATGAAATTATCTCATTGAGTATCTAACGGGGTGAATCTATTTATCCATTTAACCGCGAAGCGGTCGATTTTTTTTTGAAATTCTATTTATGGCTTTATATTACGAATTGCAGGTTTTTAAGGATGTATATACTCTTGTTCAGAAGGTGCTTTTATATACGCAGGATTTTCCTCGTGAATATAAATACACACTTGGGCAGGATATTCACCCCGTTGGATAGCAAAGCTTTTATCCCACGAGGTGAAACGAGATGCCATACAGCTTGTAAGGAGTATTTATAGGGCAAATAAAGCAAAAGATAAGGTTGTTTATCTTGAGGCCTTTTTAGAAGATAAACGTATCCCTTCCCCCAGGAGCATCTTGCCAAATTTCAAAAACCTTCTGACTTTTGCAAAAAAAAGTAGAAGATGAAAAAATCAGCTCACCGAGAAAAAATGTTTGGCCTTGTTAGAAAATGGCAAAGTAGCGGCCTTACCCAAATTGAATTTGCTAACCAGTATGATATTAGTTTGCATACGCTGAAATATTGGTGATTTTACTTTTGCCATTTACAGAAAATTGAAAAAATTCATATAACCCCAACCCCCGACCCCTTCCCCGTTTCGGAGAAGGGGAGCACACTTGCGTAAGTTATTGTTTTGTTTGCAAATTTTTGTATTTTATTTTAATGAATTAAATAAACAAAAATCAAGAAAGTACGTTCCCCTCTCCATGTGGAGAGGGGTTGGGGGTGAGGTTATTAAGCTATCATATAACCTTGAAATAGTCACACCATAACTATCACCATTATTTTATAGGAAAATCCTTCAAACAACGGACTGAAAGACCATAAGATTTAGAATAGAAGTAGTATCTGCCAATTCTGTTATGGGAAAATAGAAGCTCACGTAAACATGGGTTTGATTCATATTCACTTGATAACCAAAAAGCAGTATATGTATTGAGTCCACCAGATACACCATTATCCGAACGTAATCCACTAGGAAGAACTTTAAAACCATAAATGTCAATACCATTTCCATTATAACTCCACCCTTCTGTTGATTTAAGGTTTAAGCCAACATCAAAACCTCTGTAACCTGTGTTATCCCAAACCGGGTCGCCAACCGGATATTGGCTGTCAACCGTACCTTCCAGAATTTTAAATTCCTCATCGTTTGGAATATGCCAGCCTTCGGGACAGATGCCTTGAGTAGTGGTTGTATTAGCATATTGCATCATTTCATCCCATTGGTATAATCCACCATATTCATAGCAATTTTCAATATCGTTGTTAACGCAATATTTTTCAATAATTCCATTGTTTGTCATTTCTTCATCACCGTTTATCATTTTTCCAATATTCAGGTTTTCGGCCATCCAGCATTGTTCCCCAATTAGAGTTGTGTTGTAAACTTCATCATTGCGTGAGTCATAAAACTGATCGCCGCATTGCCATAGCCCCGGCTCTTCGGTAATAAAACTCCAAAGAGGCCCTTCGGTTGTATCGTTATGGGTGTCGCGGGCAACAATTTTCCAAAAGTATTGCTTGATATATTTCAATGTTCCGGGATCGAAAGTTATTTCAGCTTGCCCAGATGAAAACAATTTAAGAGTATACTCGGTTCCAAAATAAACATCATAATTTAATGTATCACCTTCGGGGTCTGTGCATGCCCAGTATATATCATGATATATGGATTGATTTTCTGCTCCATCTTCAGGATCTGGTGAGAAAGGTGGATAAGGTTGTTGGTTTATATAATCACCCTTAAGGCAACGTATTGAAAAACCATTTTCCTTATATCTTATATTACGCCAAATTTTCTTACCATAAGAAATGGATCGATACCAAGCTTTATTATAATTGTACGAAGAAGAAGACCAGAAATTTGTAGCGGTACCAATTCTTACGAAGTCTTCATTTATGTAACGCCAGCCACCGGGTATTACCGTAAATTCATAAAGGTCGAAACCATTAAGATGATCTTGCCAACCAATTATTGCTTTTAAATTAAAACCGGCATCGTATCCTCTTTTTCCATCATTGTTCCATTCTGGATTACTTACTCCATATTGGCTGTCAACATTTCCTTCTAATATTTTAAATTCATAATCAGTAGGTAAATGCCAGCCAGCGGGGCAGATACCTTGTCGTGAAGTATCAATTGTATATTGCATCATTTCATCCCATTGATATAAGCCTCCATAAGTATTGCAATATACAATACTATCATTGTAGCAATATTTTTCAATTATACCATTGTCTGTCATTTCCTCTGTGCCGTTTATCATTTCACCTATATTAAGATTTTCGGACATCCAGCATTGCTCGCCAATTAATGCAGTGTTGTAAACTTGTCCGTTACGTGTATCAGTGAAGGGTTCGCCACAGGTTTTGAATATGGCAGGATATATTATAACATCGTTTGCAAGCATTTTTACGAGCAAAGCTTCTCCAGGTTGAATATCACCTATACTGTTTATCCATTCAGGGCCTATTTTCCTTAACATATCTCCGTTGGTGTTTCTTACAAAATCAAGATTATTTAATATTCCCTCAAACAATTCAAGTGCATTATTGGGTCGAAGCTGTAAATATGATATCATTTGATAACCTTCAGATAGATTAATTGGAATTTGAGAGTCAACAGGATGTCCTGTAATTATCAATTCATCCTCATTATTCATTTTAAATAAATATCCTTCGCTTATCATCCAATCTCCAATATTGTTTACCCAATTCGATCCGATTTTTGTCAATGTTTGGCCTGCTGTGTTCCTTACAAAACTAAGATTGTCGTTTAAATTGTTTTCAAGTACATAAAGCATATCTGCATTTTCCTGAATAAGCCTTGATGATACAAATTGATAACCCATTTTAAGTGTATATGTTTGTAATCCGATTAATGTAAAATCTGCTTTTGTTGTTTCGCCGGCAATAACCTCCCTGTAATATTGTATTTCGGTTTTATATCCCTCAGCACTTGCTTTAATATGATATATTCCAGGTTCTACATTTTTAATGAAAAATTCACCATATTTATTGCTTGTTGCCGTATATTCAGAGCCTTCTATGGTAATTATTGCTCCTTTTACAGGATCAATACCATTATTAATTTCACCGTCAATCGATCCGAAAGGCTGTTGCATGGGTGTTGCACATAATACTTTTGAAGGATTGGATTCAATACCGCTTTCCAAAATCTGTGTTATATAGTATGAATATTCCTGTCCTGCAAATAAGTATTTATCAGCATAAGAAGACCCTTCTACTTCACCTGCAACCAATGTTCCATCTTCATAATAGACATTGAATTCGGGAATATAAACACCGCTTGTAAATTCTAATTCAGCAAGGCTATATGGATGAAATTCAAATGGGAAAAGATCACCTGTATAAGCATCTCCCCAGGGATTACTGAACGTATATTCAAAGCCGATTGATTCGATATGTTGGCTTTTATCATAAGCCTTAAATGTAAATGGGCTACCGGCTGCATATCCCGGTTCATACCATAATAATTCGAATGCAGCAAAATCATTACTCAATTGATTCTCCGATGTGCAAACTTCAGTTAAATTGAAAGCGCCAACTGCTAAGTCACCATCAAAAATTGCTATTTCATCACCTGCTTCCATATCTAATCCATCAAATCTTGCACTTCCTATAAAAATAGTCCAGATAGCTTCAGTAATTATGCCCCCAACGGTCCAATGTTCATCTTCAACTCCGAAATTGGTTTGATTTGTTTTGCCGTTTTCCGGTATTGCTTTCCATTCAAGCCTTACTTCTTCAATGCCCGCAGTGGCACTTAATAAGGCCGGTGCAATATCTTTTCCATTAAGAATTTTGCCTTTTTGCGGAAAAGTTACAGTTGATGATAGTAGCATCAAGAGAAATAAAAATATTTTGTAAAGAGTTTTCATTATTATCGAATTGAAGGTTCAAATATAATTTATTTTTGTGAATAAAAAACTTTATTAACCATAATCAATAACCAATTTAAAATATTCTCATTGCTCTTGTAATTTCTCTTTTTCCCGTTGGGCCGGGTAAACCCTCAATTGTGAAACCTGATTTTTTTAAAGCTCGTTTAAACGATCCCTTTGCCGAATAAGTTAATAGAATCCCGTTCATTTTCATTGCTGAAGCAATTTTCTTAAAAATTTGTTCAGTCCATAATTCCGGTTGAATATCGGGTGCAAAAGCATCGAAATAAACTAAATCATAAGTATTTTCCGGTAATTTAATATTTTGAATCTTCTCGTTAATTTTATTGAGTATGAAATTTTCATTGATAACTTTTTGTGTATTCCAATCCAATTCATGAAGTTTTAAAAACACTTCATTTGAATCCTTTTTATTAAAAAGTTCCGGATAATTTAGTTTACTGTAATATGATTTTTTCAGCGGATTTGATTCAACGGCAGTATAATTTATCTTTGCGTTTTTAGCCTCAAAATAAGTAAGAAAGGCATTTAAACCCGTCCCGAAACCAAGCTCGAAAATGTTAATTTCTTCAAGTGAATTTATAAGAGTTTTTAGCCCGGCATTAATGAAAATATGTTTTGATTCTTCCATGGCTCCAAATGTTGAATGATAGTGTTCCTTGAGATGAGGAAGAAAAATTGTATGGGAGCCGTCATCCGTCAAAATGAGTTCTGCTTCCTTATTTTTAGTAAGGCTCTTGGATGCTTTGCTAAAATCTTTATTACAAAAAGTCATAATTATTATTGCAAATGAGAAAAAAAATCATTTATTTTGAAAAAAGTTTATAAAAATAATATAAATATTAAACCTAAAACTTACAAATTATGAAACTAACTAAATTTTTCCTGATTTTTATTCTTGTTTGTGTATTTGCAAGTATCAATGCACAACAACAGATGCCTCCTGTACCAATTGATGAGGATGTAGTTGTCGGACAATTGGATAACGGATTAAAATATTATATCCGAAAAAATACACGTCCTGAGGATCGTGCAGATTTTTACATTGTTCATAATGTTGGTGCGATTCTGGAAAATGATGATCAGGATGGCCTTGCACATTTTTGCGAACACATGGCTTTTAATGGAACAAAAAACTTTCCCGATAAAGGAGTTTTGAATTTTCTTGAAAGAATTGGTGTCAAATTTGGTCATAATGTAAATGCTTTCACAGGGACTGATGTTACCTGTTATAATCTTAACGATGTTCCAACTACTAATGAAGTATGGATTGATTCGGCTTTATTGGTTTTGCATGACTGGTCGTATTATGTTTCGTTTGAAGATGAAGAAATTGATGCCGAACGAGGCGTAATTCACGAAGAATGGAGAACAAGAAGAAATGCAGATTTTCGGATCAGGAAAAAGAATAGAGGAGTAACTTACAATAATTCAAAGTATTCCAGAAGGGATGTTATAGGTCAGATAGATGTTATTGATAATTGTTCGTACGAAACAATGCGTGATTTTTATCATGATTGGTACAGAACCGATCTTCAGGCAATAATTATTGTTGGAGATATAGATGTAGAAAAAATGCAGAAAAAAGTTATAGAACTTTTTTCTAAAATCCCAAAAAATGAAAACCCAAAAGAACGTTACGATATTGAAATTCCTGATAACAAAGAACCACTTATTGGTATTGTTACCGATCCCGAGGCGAAAAATATTATGATTCAGGTATATTATAAACATGATATTGTAAAACCCGAACAAAAAGATCAATCATACCTTTTCTTAACACTATTGAGGGAATTTTGTACGAGTATGCTCAATAACCGATTTGATGAAATAGTCCAAAAGCCAAACCCGCCATTTGTTGTAGGACAAGGTTATTACGGTTCCTTGACGAGAACAAAAGATATTTTTGCACTTTATTCTATTGCATCACCTCAAAAAGAAAAAATCGCTTTAACTACTTTGTTGACAGAAGCTGAAAGGGTTAAAAGATATGGTTTTACAATTTCCGAATTTGAAAGAGTTAAGAAGGAATTTTTAAGTAATCTTGAATCAGATTATAAAGATAGAGAAAACAGGACGAATAATTCTTTTGTTTGGGAATATTTTAGTAATTTTTTAACAAATGAACCTATTCCAAGCCTTGATTTTTATTACAATAAAATTAAGCAAGTTATGCCCTTTATTCAAATAGAACAGGTAAATATGCTTGCAGAATCTTTTATTACTGATGATAATATTGTTGTAACAATTTCAGGCCCCGAGAAAGACTTAGAATCTCTTCCAACAGAAGAGGATATTTTGAAAGAGCTTGAAAACGTTAAAAGTGTAGAGCTTGAAGCGTATAAAGATGAGATGTCCGACAAACCATTAATTGAAAATATACCCGAACCCGGAAAAATTGTTAAAGAAACAAATATTGAACAATTTGACGCTACAGAATGGACTTTGAGCAATGGAGTTAAAGTTATTTTTAAGAAAACTGATTTTAAGGACGATGAGATTTTAATGTCCGCATTTAGCTTTGGAGGAACATCATTATATAATCTGGAAGATTTACCATCAGCAAATTTAACTTCTACATTTATCGGACAGTATGGACTTGGAGATTTTAATTCCATTAACTTGAAAAAAATTCTTACCGGAAAAGTTGTAAGGGTAAATCCATACATCAATGATGAGGAAGAGGGGTTTAACTGTAGCTCTTCTGTTAATGATTTAGAAACTTTGTTTCAACTAACATATTTATATTTTGCAAATCCTCGTTTCGATGAAGAAGCTCATGATGCATTCATGGAGAGAATATCGGCTTATTTTCAAAATATGAGCATGGATCCTCAAAAAGTATATAGCGATTCTGTTGATGTTATTAATGCTGACCACCACCCAAGAATACAACCGTTTAATGTTGATTATCTTAAAAAAGTAGAATTTGAAAAAATAAAGAGAATTTATAACGACCGCTTTGCCGATGCCAATAACTTTACTTTTGTATTTGTTGGTAATATTGATGTTGAAACTTTTAAACCTCTCGTTGAAACATATTTGGCTTCACTTCCTAATGTTGAAAATGATGAAACATATAAGGATAATGGCGTAAGAGCTCCAAAAAATACAATTGAGAGAGTTATTACGAAAAAGCTTGAAGTTCCAAAATCAACGGTTTCGATTAATTATAGCGGTGAATTTGATTATGATGATTATTTTGAAAGAATGAATGCTAAAGTTATTTCCCATGTTTTGGAATTACGTTTTACTGAAGTAATTCGTGAAAAAGAAGGTGGAACTTATGGAGTTAGGGTAAGATTGTCAACAACAAAATATCCCTGGGAAAAATATAAACTTTCTATTAAATTTGATTGCGATAATGAAAAAGCTGAAAAGCTGAAAAAATTAGTTTATCAGGAAATTGAAAAAATTGTTAAAGAAGGGCCATCAGAAACTAATCTTGATAAAGCAAAAAAATATTTTATTAAGAAAAGAGAAGAAGGTTTGAAAGAAAATCGTTTCTGGCTTGGAAAAATTAAAAATGCATATTTCTATGGTAGTGAAAATATCAAGCTGGATGATTATAATGAGATTATTGATAAGATTACTATTAAATCAGTAAAGAAAACAGCTAAGAAACATATTGACACGAGTAAATATGTTGAAGTTTTATTGATGCCAGAAGAATAATGATAGAATGATAAAATGATAAAATGAGAGAATGAGGATGTAATATTTTAGCATTGACTCATTCTCTCATTCTATCATTTATTATACAATAAATTAATACCAAGTATATTCTGAGTAAGTTGCACTTCTTTTATAAAAGTAGCAGATGAATAATCATAGATATATATTCTGTTATTCTCAGCGATAAATATCCGTGAATTTAATTCTTCATAAACTATTTGAGTTGCTGAAATATTATCAATATATAAATTACTTGAATTATTGTTATAATTATATGAATAGATTGAGTTTTGATAAGCTATCAGAAAATTGTTTTCGTCAATTTGAGCGATACAATTAATTTTTCCTTTCGGAAGAGTAAAATTAGTATTTGAATAAATATCTTCAAAATTATAGGTTCTGATAAGATTGCTTACGTTTGATTCTTCAAATGAAATTATACTGAAATCATCAAGCGGAAAAATTCTTATTACCTTGTTGAAAGCAGTAAATGAATGCCTTTCAACGCCACTAAAATTATAATAAGCCGCTATTTTCCCGTTAGCAGAAGTTTTGCTTTTTAAATTTACTCCAACATACTCACCGAACCTGATAGGATTTGTAGGCAATAATGTATTTGGAGCCTGAGCGGTAAATTTAATTGTACCGTTCTGATTATAACCATTAATATATTCGTAAGAAAATGCAAGATAAAGAATGTTGTCATCCAAAAACATAGAATTGTAATCGTGCATAGGTTGATAAATTGTCGGTTCTAACGACCAGTCGATTTTGCCATCATCAATATTAAAAACAATTAGATTGGTAATGTCTAACCCGCTAATAAACAATTGACGGTAAAATGAATTAATTTTTGAGGCTGAATAATCACCTTCAAAAGTGAAAAGTTCCTGAAGATTGAAATCATTATCAATTTTATTAACAATAATCTGATTGTTAGTTGTTTTGGTAATAACTATTAGACTTTCAAATTGTTTATCAATCTCAGAAATATTAATACTTATAAATTCTTTTTTTGAATTATCGGCATTAGCTGCAATAATCAAAATATAATATTTACCTGATGAAATATGAATATTATCAATTACATAATCAATATTGATTTGATAAGAATTTGATTTTGGCAGTATAAATAAAGGTGAAGTTACGGGAATAAGATTTTCGTTTACTATAGAAATGTTTATGGTTTCAAGTTGACTATAATCCGAAACATCAGCTGTTATTTTAATAGTATCGAGTACATTAAAAGTAGAATTCTGTGCCGGAGAGAATATCTTTATTACGGGCACAGATTTATTTTCACTTTTCTTGCAGGTCGAAAAAAGAATCAAAAATGCCGAAACTATTATTATCAGATATCTCCTCCGCATTTCATGAATTATTATTCTTTAAAATTAAGAAAAAGTTTATTAATGATAGTTTTTTTCCCCTGCCTCAATTGTTACTTTTAAAACGTTTTCATCAGGAGGAATTGGGCAGGAGTATTTATGATTATAACAACACAAAGGATTATAAGCAAGATTAAAATCCAGTTTAATAGTATCGCTTTTCGGGATTTTGAAATCAAGAAAACGTCCTCCGCCATAAGTTTCATTTACAGAGGTTTCATCTTTAAAAGGGATAAAAAGATAATCTTCGTAACCGGCTCGATTTATAAGTTTAAGGTTTTGATAAACACTTAGTTTTTGCTGTGTATTATTAATATGAAATTTTAATTCACCATATTTTATATAATCAGGCCTTCTATCGGTAGATGTTTTCATTTTAAAAGGAATTGCTGTTGTGTCTCTTACGAAAGTGCAATTTACTTCGTAATTAATATCAATAGGAAAATATTTTAATCCGATAAAATCAGTCAATAATTCATCGGTTAATGGAGTGTTTTCAATATCAGTATATTCAATATCTTTCACATCTCTATGTCGTTGAATTTTGATTTTATAGATTTTATCAGGATCATTTTCGCCAATCAAATCATCAGCCGGATTGAAAAAAAGCCAAGCATAAAAATAGGAAACGACTTCACTTATCAAAGTCCTGACACCTTTACTGCTTGTCCACCATTGTTCTGAATTATAAGTTATATCTTTTGAAGCAATTATGCCAATATTGAAATAATCGGGAAAAGCCTCTTCAAACAGCATTCTGCTTCTCCTTGCATGACAAGCCATTGAAAAAATATTAAAAGAAGTAATCGGGCTGTTAGTTGCAGTGATATAGTTTTTTACTTCGATTGCACTTGCGTAGGTACGATCGCGAAGAACACTTAAAGGAGTTGGTGTTTTGATTATCTCCTTGGCATCGACACCGAATTTCTTCATCGTTAGGGCTGAAACCTCGGCATAAGTCTTGAATTTTGTTAAAAAACTACCTTTCATAATCGGCATACCTGTTATAATCAAAGTTTTATATTTACCCGAATTATATTCTTCAACAGCTTGCTTTAATGCAAAATCAGGCAGCCATCCTTCAACCACGAGAACATCGGTGGTGACGGTATTTGTTGTTGAAAGAAAGGGATAAATATTTCTAATTCCAATATAGATGAGAATAATGACTATTGTCAGGATTAAAAGTTTTCCTAAGAATGTTAGTGTGTATTTCTCCCTTTTACTAATTATTTTGAATCTCATAATTATTTTCTTTTTAATCACTGCAAATTACATAAAATATTCTCATAAAAATATCATTTTGCATGTTTGCCGGAAAGATTAGAATTCGATAGTCGATTATAAAAACAGCTAAGCAAAACAGGAAAAATCAGAAGGGATGAACATATTCGGTATCTTGTCCACTGATTTTTTATGCTTGATGCTGTTCCCTTAAAAGGTCGTTCACAGTTTTAACCGGATTAAAAGTAATAATAGGGCATTCAACGAAAATTGTGATCCAGTCTGCCATGGCTCCGTTCCAAAGGCCCGGCAATTCTTGAGCTTTAAGACTTTTTCCATCTTTTGATTTTATTGAAATAAAACCTGTGTTATGGTCAACAAACTTTCTCAAATCGAATTGATTACCTTTGTAATCACGCACTGAACAGATCAGATCAACCGGATTAAAATGAGTTGCATTGCTGACAATTTCTTTTTGCTCAAGATCATTTAAATCCATTTGTGATGATTCAACAATTTGAAGTGAGGTAACACCTTTTGAATTTTTCGTCCAAAAAGGGCCGCCGCCCGGTTCACCTTCATTTTTTACCATGCCACAAATTCGAATAGGCCTATTAAGCTTGTTGAATAAAACTTTTGATTTTTCATGATTTGAAAGATTCATTAAACTTTTATTAAAATCAATCTCAAGGTTTTCTTTTGCAAAAGGTTCTATTTCATTTAATATTGTATCATTTAAATCTTCTTTCTCAAGTAATTTCAAATAATCATTTGTTTTTTCCTGAAGCTTAAATAAATATCCGGCAAGTGCTTTTTTGTAAAGATAAGTTGTGTCTCTTAATCTGTCGGGTACTATGTTGTCGATGTTTTTAACAAAAATTATATCACCCTTCAAATCGTTAAGATTCTCAATTAAAGCTCCATGGCCACCGGGTCTGAATAAAAGGCTTCCATCAGCTTCTCGAAAAGGTTTGTTCTCCAAATCAACGGCGATAGTGTCGGTTGAACTTTTTTGAACCGAAAAACTTATTTCATAAGTTATTCCAAATTTCTTTTCGTATTTAGCTTTTGCTTTATCAATTTCTTCCTTAAAATCATTGAGATGCTCAGGCGAAACCGTAAAATGTACTTTCACATGATTGTTTTCATCTTTACAATAGTTGGCTCCTTCTATCAAATGTTCTTCGATTGACTTTCGTGATCCGTCGTCATAATAATGAAATTTTATCAAACCCTTAGGAGATTTTGCATAATTTAATCCTTGTTCAGATAGTATGTAATCAATTATTGGGGTGTAATTTTTTTCATTAAGACATTTTTCAATATCAATTCCATCGTTTTTCATTTTTAATTTTAAATCATCGTAAAAAGCAAAATCCTTTATTCTTGAAATGAAATTAAAAACAGAGTTAAAACTCTTATCTTTTAGAAGTTCTTGATAATCATCTTCGGTGTTATGATAGTTGGCTACAAATTCAAATAAATGTTTAAACATCCTTGTAGCAGCACCCGAAGCAGGCACAAATTTAATAGTATCTCTTTTTACATTTTCTTTATCATAGAAAGCATCAAGGCTTTTAACTTCTTCTTCGGAAAAAACTTTCAACCCACTTTGGTTTGTTGCCGGGGAAGTTAGTTTTATATGAGGAAAATCTTTGATAAAGTTATTGATTTGCTTATTAATAGTTTCGATATTAATTCCTTTACCTTGAATTTGCTGAAGATCTTTTTCGTTGAACATAATATTTTGTTAAACCGGTTTGTTAATATTTTCATTTCT